>Ga0255769_10001078_pt1 | contig 32122 bp, 22 predicted proteins | sample 041ome_9_FD_179637 | JGI IMG/M metagenome (GOLD analysis project Ga0255769, IMG submission 179637) | Coastal salt marsh microbial communities from the Groves Creek Marsh, Skidaway Island, Georgia - 041413US metaG (version 2) | ecosystem: Environmental > Aquatic > Marine > Intertidal zone > Salt...
CTTTTGCAAAGGCACCCTTTTTTTTGCAAAAAGACGTCACTACATTTAAGCACGACACGCGCTTTACTCGTACACACACACACACACACACACACACACACACACACACACACACACACACGCATACACACACACACACACACACACACACACACAGACACACACACACACACACACACACACACACACGAATAAATAAATAATGGCTTGCTGGACCTGCGTCGATCAAGGCACATTGTGCGTTCTTCCCCTCTCTCTCCCTCTTTTCTCTGTTTTCTCTCGTCGCTCGGTCGCCGTTTTTCTTCTCGCGCCAAAATTGGAATTCCACGCTCGAATTTGTGTACCTTTTTGAATTAACCGCCGCGCGAGACGCCGCGCGTGGAAAAATAGAAGCGACTCGAGCAATCGCACTGACGCGTATTATTATTGCGCATCTTTCTTTCTCTTTCTTTCTTTGTGCTCGCGCGTAAAAAACACAGCGGTGTCATCGCCACGTGCGGTAAATTCGACCGATTTGCACAACCCGGGTGCCACGTGATTATTCCTTGCGTTGGCCAAGCGAACGTCGGTACCATCTCTACGAGAATCCAATCTTTGGACGTTTCGGTGGAAACGAAGACGCTCGATAACGTCTTCGTCAACATCATCATCTCGACGCAGTATCAAGTCTTGCAAGACGAGTCGCGCATGTTCGATGCGTTTTATAAATTGACAGACTCTAAAGGGCAGATTCGATCGTATATCTTCGACGTCGTGCGTTCGACGGTGCCGCGAATCAAGTTGGACGATGTTTTTACGTCGAAGGAGGAAATCGCGATGGAGGTGAAGAACATGTTGGCCAAATCGATGGAGGAGTTTGGGTATAACATTATTTCGACGTTGGTGACGGATATCGCGCCAGATCCCAAGGTGAAAAACGCGATGAATGAAATCAACGCGGCGCAAAGACAAAGAGTCGCCGCGAAGGATCGCGCGGAGGCGGAGAAGATAATGGTGGTGAAAGCCGCGGAGGCGGACGCAGAGTCGAAGTATTTGAGCGGTACCGGTATGGCAAGGCAAAGACAAGCGATCATCAACGGTTTGAGAGATTCGGTGGTGAACTTTCAAAAGGAAGTCGATGGGATTTCTTCCAAGGACGTTATGGAAATGATGATGATGACGCAATACTTTGACACCATGAAGGAAGTTGGAACGCAAGGCGGCAACTCGACAATCTTCGTCCCGAGTGGACCGGGCGCGGTGGCGGATGCGAGCTCTGCCATTCGCTCCGGCTTAATGCAAGGCAGCGCGGCAATGGCGGCGACGATGCAACGTTAATTAGAACTGCACACGAAAAAGGTGGTATCGAGAGTATATAAACGCGTTAACCACGGCTTGTACGTAGATATACAACTAAACATTCTTTTAATTACATAATGAAAACCATCGATTTAAATATTAGTGAAATCGTTTTCGCTGCTTCAATACTACAAAGCTTTTTCTTAATCGAGAAACATAGGCGCGGCTACTAATGTAATTGTCGCGAGCATTTTGATCAACACGTGAATGCTCGGTCCGGCGGTATCCTTAAATGGATCACCCACGGTGTCTCCCGTGACGGCCGCTTTGTGCGTTTCGCTCCCTTTCCCTCCTCCAAATCCAGTTTCTACGTACTTCTTGGCGTTATCCCACGCTCCTCCGGCGGTGTTCAAAAATAACGCCATCAAAATCCCGCTCGCCGTGGCAAACATGAGAAAACTCGCTACGCACTTTGCGCCAAGTAACTCGCGACCCGAGGCTATGCCAATGTGTCGAAATATAACGCCCGTGATCAACGGTCCTGAAACGGCCACGACGCCCGGTTTTACCATACCTCGTAACGCTGACTTTGCTACAATGGATACGCACCGTTCGTAATCTGGTTTCGTGTCGTAGGTCATGATTCCAGGGTTCTCTGCAAACTGTCGTCGAACTTCTTTGACGACATCTTGCGCGGAATTACCAACCGCCGCGATCGCGTACGAGGAGAATAAATACACCAACATGGAGCCAAGCAAACCGCTGATGAAAACTTCCGGGATGCAAATATCCACGGTGGAGAACGCTTGACCAGTGAACGCGGACACTTCGTCCATGAACGCAGAGAAGAGTAAAAACGACGCCAAAGCGGCGGAACCAATCGCGTACCCTTTCGTCGTCGCTTTCGTCGTGTTTCCTACTGCGTCTAACTCGTCGCACACATCTCGAACCGAGTCTGGTTGGTTGGACATTTCTACGATGCCACCGGCGTTATCCGCAATCGGGCCGAATACATCCATGGTCAAGACGTAGGCTGCCGTGGATAGCATTCCCATCGTCGCGACCGCGGTACCGAACAAACCGCCAATCGGTTCGTCTGAACTATCATCCACTAATCCGGCGTTTTGCCCTAAATGATACGCCGCGACGACGGCGATAGAAACGACAATTACCGGTGCGGCAGTCGCCTCGAGACCAACACCAACACCAGCGATAACGTTCGTACCACTGCCAGTCGTACTCGCTTCTGCAATTTTTCTGACTGCCGGAAAGGCGTAATCGGTGTAAAACTGCGCGATGAACACGAAGCAGTATCCGCACACGATACCGACTAAACCGCACGTGTAGAAGTATTTCCACGCGTCCTCGGCTTTTTCCGTATACAGCATGCATTTGCACGCGATGCCGAAGCATACCACGGCAATCGCTAACGCAACGTTATACCCTCTCTTTAATACTGAATACGGTTCCTGTTTGTATCTCGGTTCGACGTCGGACACGGAAAGAATACCAAGAGCCGAGGCGAAGCAATCCATCGCGTGGACTACCAAAGGAAACAACACGAATCCTCTCGCTTCGGCAACGCTCATGTCGGCTCTTCTCACCACGGTAGCGCCTAAAATCATCGCCGAAATAATTTCGGCCGCGATGGACTCGAACAAATCTGCGCCTCTCGCGGCGCAATCCCCGACGTTGTCTCCAACTAAATCGGCAATTACCGCCGGATTCCTCGGATCGTCCTCGGGAATGTTCATCTCCACTTTTCCGCACAAATCTGCACCAACATCCGCGGCTTTAGTGTAAATACCGCCCCCTAACTGCGCAAACAATGCGACGAACGACGCCCCGAACCCATACCCGACCAACATAAGCGGTATCTCAATGATGTTTTCAATCGATTCGCTCGCCGAATCGCCTCCACCCGCCGCTGCTTTCATTCCAGCGCTCGTCAAACCGTACCACCAAGAATACACAGCGAACAAACTCGCCACGCCTAACACCGTCGTCGCCACCACCAACAAAGCGGCAAACCCACCCGCTCTCAAAGCGACGACCAGCGGCTCTCGCGAACCTCTTCGGCTCGCCGCCGCTACTCTCGAGTTTGCTCTCACCGAAACCCACATCCCGGCGTACCCGCTCATCCCTGAGCAAAACGCCCCCAACAAAAACGCCAACGTCGTCAATATCGCCACGCTGTGACTGGTCAACCCGCTCTTCTCTTGCTCCGGCGTCACTTGTCTAAACTCGTACAAAAAGAACACGAGCGCGGCGCACAACACCGCGAGTTTACTAATCAAACCGTACTGCGTGGAGAAGAACCCGCTCGCCCCGGCTCGAATCGCATCCGCCACTTCAATCATCTCCATCGTCCCTTCGTCTTTCTCTAACACCCACATCGATAAATATTTCGCAAATGCCAGCGTCCCGACCGACGCTAAGAACACCAACGTAATCGTCGCGGACGTTCTCGAAGCAATCATCAAAACGCACAGCAAAAGGAACATCCCACCGTATTTCAATCCCTTACTCATCATCATCAGATTCTTCTTCTTCGAGATGCTGTTGTTGCTCTTATCTTTCCCGTTCGCGTTCTTATCCGTTTTTGAATACGACAACAACGAAGAGGACTTCTTCTTCGTCGCGCTTTCCGGGTCGACGAATTCCCCGCTAAAAGTGCCTCCTCCTCCGTTATTTAAAGATACCGCGCCGCCTGGGTACATCATCATGTCTCGCTCCGAGCGAGAGCGCACGTTTTCGGACGTGTGGTACGCCATTCTTTTTTCCTTCTTCTTCCTCGCGCTTTGCTCTCGGCGATCGATCGATGTTTGCGCGCGCGCGTTTTCTCTCTCTCTCGCGTTTTTGGTTTTGAATTGGCTTGAGAAAATATCAAGGGGAATCTCGAGCGTTAGGGTTTAACACCCTAAATATTGAGAAAGCAAAAACCCCTAATAAAAATTGTAACGAACTTCTTCACTTTTCGCGCGCGCGCGCCGTTCTCCTCCTCCTCCTGCGCGTCCCCTTTTCACTCTCTATCAAATTCAAACGCGCACGGTTTTGGTTGTCTTACGCTTGCGAGTATAACACACTATACGTTCCATTTAATGTAATGGTTCGATTTAAAAACAGATACATCATATGCCACGTCGCGTTCCACGATAAAAATCCAACCACGGAAACCGCGTTAATGAACAGTCTTCGCGCATCCATCGAGACGATGTTTGGCCTGCTCGGCGCGGAGGAGATGCTTCCCTCCGTTCAGATTAAGTATTACGACCAGAAATACTCGAACGTATTCGTCGTGCGATGTTTGAGACGAGATTGCGTGAAAGTGAAAAGGTGTTTGGAAGCTTTGGAGAGGGTGGAGAAGAGGACGTGTAAAGTGCGAGCGGTGGGGACGCACGGGAAGTTGGGAAGTTTGAAAGAGAACGTTTTAGAGAAGATTTGTAAGTTTGCGGTGAACGGTGGTGAAGAAGACGCGAACGAGGACGGTAGCGACGACGTGAACGAGCAGAAGCGGAGGAGGGTGAGAAGGAAAGTGGAGAAAGCGGTCGCGGCGATGACGAGTTGACGAGGTATTTTAAATGTGGTAGAGTTTGTAGTTTTTATTAGTTATTTGGTAGCGTATATTGTATTGTTACAAGGAGCAGGTAGCATGCACAACGAGATGCGCATTTGCTCTTCTTTTTTGTCTCTCTTTTTCTTCCATTCTATTTACTGTTCTCCGAAGAGATTCATCGCCAAGTCTTCGTCGGCGACGTCTTGCATCCGTCGACCCAAGTTGTTCACCGAGTCTTCTCTCGCTGGTTTGCGAGAGGTGGTGGTTGGTGGAAGTGGCGGCGTTTTATATCGACGTAATCTCTGGAGAGGCGTGGCGCCGTCTTCGCGTCTTTGTCCACTGGAAATGGTTGGCGACACGCTCCTACGTCTTAGGGAAGACGTTGCAAACGGCTTGGGAACGGCGGCCAAGTCGCTGGGGGTGCGCAAGGCACCTCGAAGCGAAGATGTTGGAGTTTTATTACCGTTCAAGTGTCTCGCGACTTTCGCGTACGAGTCGATTGTCTTTTCCAAGTGTCCTCCTTTTTCATCGTCGTCGCTTTCCTTCGCCGAAATGCTTTTGCCGCTTGCAGTTGTCGTCGTAGTCGTCGTCGTGAGAAAAGAGGATTCCTCCATCTCGCCGTTACCAAAGAACGCAAAGTTCACCAACTTCCAAAACCAGAGCGATACCATCGAAACACCGGTAAAATACGTCACCACTGCGACCATCGCCGTCCAAGGTGATGCGGTTGGATATTCGTCGTCATCAAATGCCGACCAAAACGAAGCGAAAACGCCTCCTCGCTGTTTCGCGGTAAGAAGCTTCCTTTTTTCCTCCAATATTTTCGTCACCAACTCTTCCACCTTCTCTTTCGCTTTCTCCAACTTGATTTCACATCGTTGAATCTCCTCGATCGCCTTCAGTCGTTCCTCGAACGAGTTCGTCTTCTCGGAGTGTGAAGGTGCAAAATTGGTAACGACGACGTCTCTCGTATTTGAATACCACACGGCTACGTACAAGCCGACGACGACCACGCAGATCGATACCAACAAACTCATCAACACCTTCACGTCCAGCGATCTCGTCAGTTTCTTCATCGCCTTTTTCCTTTTCCCTCTTCTCGGATGCTCCGCAGTTGTTGTTACTGCTCCTGCTGTCACCACCGCCACCACTGGGTCACGTGGATCGTTTTCTCGGACTAGACCGAGAACACGCTTCTCTCCTTCGTATCGCGGGGTGTCGTACTTCGCCGTCGTCGCGTAACTCGCGCTCTTTTTTTGCACGAGTAGCGGCGACTTCCTCGCGTCGAATTGCCCTTCCGCCAACTCTAACCACTTCCTCACTTCCTCGTCTTTCCCTTCCCACGCGTCTTCGAGGTCCTCCAACTCTTCCTTCTCCTCTGAAGGTTCCTGTTCGTTGTCATCGCATGTCATTTGCGCTTCTTCCTTCAAAGAGGAGTTGTGGTGTCGCTGCTCGTCCTCGACGATCTCTTCCGTGCCCAAGTTGCTCCAGGAGGCGTCGTCGTCCGTGGAAGAGAGCATTCTTTTATTTTTCTTCTTTCCGTGGAGAGGATGCGAGTGCGAGCGCAGTTGTACAAGCAGCGTAGGTGTGTGTTGATTAAAAAAGTGAGGGGTGCAGTATTTCAAATTCAAAAGTTCACTCTTTTCGCTGCTCTCTCTCTCTCGCTACCGCGTAGTCATCTACATTCTATCTAAATGCTAAATTCACCTGTTATTTCAAATTCCACTCGCTGGCATCGGGAACCTCCTTCCCGACTTCAAACTCCGCGTCGCTAAAATCAAACCCCGGGTTCTCCTGTTGAAATCTGGACAGCATCATCCTCTGCCTGTCCCGCTCCGTCGCGTTCGCGCTGCGCTCGTCGCAGTGCGCCGCGAACACCGCTTCCCACGGTTCCGCTTTTTTCAGCTTCACCAGCTGCACGTGCATCTCTCCGGTAAATCTATCTCGCGTCCACACCGTTTCGTCCGCGATCGTTTGTCTGTAAAGTTCTAACTTTGGTAATATCGCGCTCTCTTTTTCCTTCAAGTTTTCAATCTCCATCGTTTTCCCGGTGATGCGCACTTTCAAATCTGTCTTTGTGTTCAATTGGACGTCGATCGGAACGTACACGTTCACTTCGTCTAACGTTTGGTCCCACTCGTACAAAAGTTTACCCGTGGCGTCGTCGATGCGTTTGTGTCGGCTCGCGGCGGCGAGTTTATCGTCGTCGGCGCCCATGTTTGTTTTCCCCCTACTTCTCTCTCTTCGCAAAAAAGGCGAATTTTTATGAGGACTTTTCTCACGCTTTACACGCTCGAGTCTCGACTCATGACGTACCCGGCATGCATTAATCCACACGCGATTCCAGCCGCGAACAAACCATCTCTAACCGGCGGGTTGTGCTTAAATCCAATTCGTATGAGCGGTAATAACGGCGCGTAGATGAGCGGGACGATGAACTTTTGCATCATTTGACTTTTCCTCTCTTCGTTCATTCGTTTTATTTCCTCGGGAGTCATGTTGCGTTTATACTACGAGGCGATCGAAACTGGCGGTGGATACGCGGATGGATTGTGGTGGTATCTACGTGCTACTTACTCTCTGTGCTATTTCTATCTCTTCTACGCGGTGATTCTATCTGCTTCTCTATACTATGCTCTCAATTTGTGAAGATACACGTACCTAATTTTCTATACTGCAACATCCGCGTCATCGATCGCCTTCCAACCAACGCATTTCCCCGAGAATCTCCTCGCTGTCTTCATCTTTCGAAAACACCATCGTACCATACGTTTGAGTACCTAACTTTAATCCTAACTCAATTTCTCCAAAGTAGTTTGGCGCGAGCGCTTCGCCGTCGCCGCTTTCGTTTCGCTCCCGCTGCTTCCGCGTGCTCGAGAAACCTAAACCGTACAAGAACAAGTTCCGAGAGGCGAGATTTGTTGCTTCAATTTTCGCGACTATAAATTTGCACTTTCGTTCACGCTGTTCTTCTAGGTAAGTGATGAACATCTTCATCGCCGCGCTCGCGTAGCCTCGTCTCCGATGTTCCTTTTCGCCGATGCAAATTGAAACTTCTTTAGCAACGCCATCGTTCGCATCCTTTCCTTTCTTCTCTTCCTCTTCCTCTTCCTCCTCGTACGGCACGTCGTAGCTCGACACGTCGCCAATCAACACCCTCTCTTCGTTTCCATCCTCGGCGACGCGACAAACTTCAATCATAAACTGTTCCGCGCCGTTTTCCCGAGAAAAGCGGTTTTGGAGTAAAACTTCGCGCCACTCTTCCCGGGATATCTTTTCCGTCTTGGTTGCCGCGAGCGTCTCGTCGTCGTTCATGAACCGAACGTACGATTCGAGATGCTTCGCTTCGTCGTACGGGACGAGGAAAAGATTCGAGGACGGGTCGTGCAGCGTGTGTGCGCTTTTGGCCGACGACATCTTCTTATGTTTCTTCTCCTCAAAAAGAGAGTTCGTTAAAGTTTGTGAGGAAAATATACACAGTACGACACGTGGCATCATCACGAATATACAACGCTAATAATAAATACGCTAAAAGGAAAGTTACGTTTTTTTTACACGGAGGCGTTACCACCACCACCACCACCGCCGCCGCCGCTGCTGTTGGTCCGTTGCATGATGGCTTGGCCAAAGTAGGAAGAAATCGTGCTCACGCCCGCGGTGGCGCCGTTGAACGCCTTCCCTCCGTACTCGTACACTTGAGACGGGATGACTTTCTCAAACCCGGCGCCGCGGTTAAACGTGGATAGCGTAGACCCGGTGTACTCTTGGAACTCTGCCAATAAAGATGGACTGCTCCCTGAATCGCTCCCGTCCGAACTCGTGGTATCCGTCAAAGGCGCTTTCATCACCGAGTGAGAGATACACACGCCGGCGCCGACGCTTACGCACGTCATGAACGTCGCCGAGAACGAGGTAAATCCAAATATTAAAATCGCCGATAAAAGCAACAGTATCATCCCTTGCGTTCTCACCGTCACCACGATCGGTTCCTCGTTCGCCGCGCGTTTAATCGCGATGTCTTTACTTCGAACGTTGATCACGTAGTGCCAGCAAATAATAATACCAAATAGCGTTAAAAACGACCACGGACGAAAAACGACGGAAATTGCCATCGAAAGTAACATCAAAACTTGATAATTCGGCGCGAAATCTCTCAAGTTATATCTCAATCTCCCCATGGCATCCTTCGCGCTCACCGGACACGAAATGCCTCTCGCCATTCGCGTCCAATCGTTCGCGTTCGCGTTCGAAAACACGAGACGTGAGGAGGCGATGCATCGCCAGACGAATCCAAAAACGGTTGCTTTTTTATTGGTGTCGTCTTCTTCCGGGGATGCCATCGGAGTCGTTGTACCAGACAAAGACGAAGACGAAGACGAAGACGTAATCTTGACGGGTGACCTTTTTTATTTCTTCAACGATGCGCGTCAAAATCGAGCAAACGAGAGCGCGCGCGCGTAGGTAAAATTTGAAGAGGGGGGAATTTGAAAAAACCAAATTTGGCGCAGTAGAGGTTTAGGGTTTTGGCGAGACTTTTTCCCCAACGGTTTAGAAAAAAGAAGAAAAGAAAAAGTTTTGGAGACAAAAAACAACGCACATGACGTCCTCGAAACCGTCGTCTTCCAAAGCGGATCAATCTTCGTTCTCGGACCCGAAAGAGTCCTCCTCTTCGGGGGGAGGAGGAGGAGGAGGAGGAGGAAACAGAGGAAACAGAGGAGGGGGAGGAGGGAGCGCGACGAGCGGAGATAAAGTAGGACAAGTAGGAGGAAACGGTGGTGGAAAGAATTCGAACGGACCGAACGCGGACCACCACGGCAACCCCCAAGTGGTCGTCGTCGGGAAGAAAGCGGCGCAACTGGGGAAAGCGACGTCGTCGTCTTCGTCGCACCATCATCACCATCACCATCACCATCATCATCACGAGAAATCCTCCCCGAACGAGCGAATTTTGAAAGCCATCCACGATTTATACGAGCGCGGACCGAACGGGAACCAACCCGGGTCGGTTGGGATTCTCGAAATCGCCAAAGACCCGCTCTTGGACGGGTTGACCTGCTGGAAGCCGAGGAAGAAAGTTTCGGTGCTGATCATCGGAAACCACTCGGCGGGGAAGAGCAGCTTCATAAATTGGTACATCGATGAATCGATACAGACGACTGGGGTGGCGATCGAGACGAGAGGGTTCACGTACGTCACGAGCGGACGGAAACGAGAGTCTTTGAAAGGCGACGCGACGTTTGCGTTTTACGACCACCTCGACGGGTTGGAGAAGTTTGAAGGGATACAGGCGAACGTGTTCACGGAGGTGAGCACGTCCAAGGAGAAGAATTTTCCAGCGATTGATTTCATCGACACGCCGGGTTTAGTCGACGGGGAGATGGAGTATCCGTTCGACGTTTCCGCGGCGATTTTGTGGTTGGCGGATCACGTGGATTTGATTTTGGTGTTTTTTGATCCAATCGGGCAGGCGTTGTGCAGGAGGACGATGAAAGTGATCGAGGCGTTGAACGAGAAACACGCGGAGAAGTTGTCGTATTACATGTCAAAAGCGGATCAGGTGGAGAAGGAACACGACCGACAAAGAGTGTTGATTCAGATTACGCAGAACTTATCCGGGCGAATTAATAACTCGCACGCGTTCAAGTTGCCGACAATTTATTTACCCAACGAACAAAACTCAACCGCGAACATTCCAAACGCCTTGTCCGAGGTGTGCGAGGATATAGACAAAGCGATTCGGTTGACCGTGCAAAAAAATCTCACCGCGATGAAGGACGATTGCGCGAGAATCGATAGAAAAGTAGTGGAGGTGTTAGAAGAGGATAAGTTGAAGAGGGCGGAAAATGTGAAACGGTCAATGCGAGGCGCGGCGTTGTTGGTGCTGTCGTGGGTGTTTATATTTTTCATGACGTTTGTGGCTTTCGTGGAGTTGTTCGCGTTTCGATTCGTCGGTAATTTCGTTAGACGTCACGTCATGCCGAGATGCAACGATTTCTTCGCGGCTGTTTTAATGGGAATGTTGCCGAGCGAAGTCGACGAGGTTGGGAGAAGTAAATTTAGCGCCATGCAACGATGGGGAGGCGTGCGACGACGATACGTTTTCGGCGGCGCGCTGTTGGGGTATATTTTAGTCACGTACGTTAAGAACGTCGTGTGGACGCTGAATAAGGTGTTGACGAAGAAAGAACACGCGAGAATGCAAGCGTATAGGACGTATTTGCAAGGATTACTGAAAATCCGCTCGAATTTGTATTCCGAGTACTTCAAACAGTTGCACACGCTATAGAAAAGATCTTCTGTGAGAAAAATAAATATGAACTTGTTGAAATATACATGCGAAATGCTCCTATCGATCTTCTACATGTTCTATAAAATTACAATTGTGTGTTTAAATACCATTGCTGCGCCGCTATTGTTAACAAAAAATGCGATGAATACATGGTGTGTCCCTTTTTATCGCGTGCTCGCGGCGGCTAAATCGCCCATTTCAGAAGAACCGCCCGTCCCAGCGATTGGAGACAAGCGCTCGACTAAGCGCTCCCAAAGAGCATCGACAACTTCCTGCCCGCACGCTTGCAACACTGCGCTCTCTTCAGGCGTCAAATCGTTGACGGCGTCCAACAACTCGTCGAAACCGCCATCATCGCTTGGTCCATCGGCGTCGTAACTCGTCGTTTCGGCTACTTGCAATTGCTTTTGCGTGCTCTTCGCGAGCGACAAAAGGCGTTCGTCGTTTCCAAGCGGCGTTCTACCACTCGCCAAAATGCCCAACAACAATCCAGCCACGGCGTCGGGTTCTAATAACGCGTCGCCAGTTAATACGGTTGCCGCGTTCTTCCCGACTAAGCCGCCGACTAAATCGCCCAAGGAAATCGCAAACAATTCTTCCTCTCTGGTCAATTTCGGCGCCGTCAGGTCCAACACGCGTCGCGGCGAAGCAAACGCCGGAACTGGAGTGGAATTACCTCTCGTCGGCAATAAAATCGGACCTTCAATATCTTCCGGGTTCGGCGGTTGGAACGGTAACCAAGACGGCGGTCGCGGAATGAGCGCGAACGCTCTGGTCACGGTTTTCCTCAGCGCTTGTCGAGCTAAAACATCCGCCGCAGCTATGGCTTCTTTCACCAAGACCTTTCTCAAGGATTCCGCTCTCGGCGTCAACACGTATTTCAGAGACTGTTTCAAGCTCGCCGCATCCTCCGGCAACGTTTCTAAATCCACAAACGTGTCTGAAGTCTCCGCGACAATACCCATCGCCGAGTTCAACATCACCGCCAATCGTTCGCCTTTCAAAATTGAGCCGCCGGCGGACGTCGACGCGTACAAAACTTCTTGCAACGCCCTTTGCGCCGCCGGTCGATCATCAGAAAGCAACTTTCTCGCCACAAACGGGTACGCTTCCATGACTAACTTATAGTCCGGATTACCGAGCAATGCGATGCCTTCTAAAGTCACGACGGCTCTCCCTAGCAACGCGAAATACGGCGGAATCGAAAACGGAATATCGTTCAATACGGTCAATAAATCTTGCGTCATGGCTTGAAATCCACCCGCCGTGCTCGATAAAGAGCCATCCATGTTGTACATTCTCTTTAATTCAGCTTCGTAATTCTTTGCACCGCCACCTTTCACGTACGGACTCAACGCTTTGTCCATCAACGGCACAACTTTCGCTCGATCGCAATCATCCGGCAAAATTTTCAAATCGATAAAATCGTCCACCAACGCCGGGTAATCCTTGTTCGCCAGATGCACGATGGAGTTCACCATCGCATCTTGATCTTCTTCGTTAATTCTCGCGACTAAGCCGAAATCTAAAATGCACAGCTTTCCTTTTGAAGTATCGTTCATTCGCATCAAGTTCCCGGGATGCGGGTCCGAGTGGAAAAAACCAACCTGCAAGAGTTGCACGAGAAAGCACTCTTGTCCAACGCCAACCAAATCTCGAATTTCCGACGGATCGCATTCGCTCAACTTCACGCCATCGATCCATTCGCTGACGAGGACTCTGCGCGTCGTCAAGTCGAATTTGACTTCTGGGACGTACACGTCGGCCACTTTCTCTTGTTCCATCAATAGTCTTCTCAAGGTGTCTTGATTTCTCGCTTCGTTCATGAAATCCAACTCGGTGTAAAAACCAATCGCCCACTCGTTCAGCAACGCCACGTAATCTGTCCGTTGCTGTGGCGCGAATCGTTCGATGATGCCTTGATAGACTTCCGCCGCGCGTCTCAAAACGTACAAATCTTTCGAAACCGTGGCTAAAATCCCCGGTCGTTGCACCTTCACCGCGACGTACTCGCCGGTACTCTTCAACTTTGCGCGATACACTTGTGCGAGACTCGCCGCCGCTACCGGTTGTTCGCTAATCTCATCGAAAAACTCTCCCAATGGTGCCCCCAACTCTCTCTCTATGATTGAAATAGCATCCGTCGTCGCGAAAGGCTTGACGGAGTCCTGTAAAATCGCCAACTCGTTCAGCGCCGCTTGCGGCAACACGTCCGGTCTCACGCTCATCATCTGCCCAGCTTTAATATACGTCGGCCCTAAACGCTGGATGATTTCTCTCGCGTCTTTCGCTAAAGACGCTCCGTTCTTCGTCAACTCTTCGCTCCCGCCTTGCAAGGACAAACTCGCCACTCGAGTCAAAAACGGCACCGACTCCTTCAAAAACTCCAGCCAACGCTGTTGCAACGCCCCACCTTGCTTCTTCCAATACGTTTGAATCGCCTCCGGGGAATACACCAACGGTAAACCATCATCGTCGACTAACCCCGCGTTCTCAGAGTCCAACGCCACGTACGATTTCTCATTTTGCGGCGCTTCGATGCCTTTCATTCGCACAGTTTTAGACACGTCCAAAATCGCCTCCGCTGCTTTCGTCGTCATCTGCGCCGTGTCGATGACGCCGGCCATTCGCGCTCTCGTTTTCGTCGTCGAGACGACCGCTCTCGCGCTACTACCGTTGTTCAACTTCCATCCTCTTCTTCTCAAAGCTGCCAGAGAAGTGGAGGCGCTCCTGCTGCTCGTCGCGAGTGCTCCTCGCATTAAGAGAGATAGATATGTATGTCTTGCGTGTGTGTGTGTCTACTGCGTGCGAGGATTAGTGTGACGTCTGCACGTTCTCAGCCGTGCGTTTTTTTTTTGATTTTTCTCTCGAGAGTGAAACGCAGGAAAGTTCGATTCCAAAAAGTGTCTACATAGGTCGCTCTGTTTGTGTCTCGCGAGAGAGATGAAAACGATAAATTAACCGTGCGACGAAACATGCACTTTGTGAACGCGATTTTTTTTTTTTGCTTTTAGTACTCGTACGTGGTGGTGGTGCGCACAATTGTATACACCTCGACACAAAAAGTGAGCACACACTACGGGTAACAGAGAACAGCCAACGCGAAAGGCGGAGGAAGAGGAGGAGAAGCGGAAGAAGAACGAGAGGAGAAAACGCGCGCGCGCGCGCAATTTATGATGCACGAGGAGGAGAAGAGCGAGATGCGGTCGTCGGCGTCGTTCGGCGATGGTGGGAGCTGTTGGCGAGAGAGAGAGGAAACACGCGTAGTTCCAAAAATAGACACACGCAGCAGCGCGAGCAACTCTGACGACGCCGCAAAGGTTGAAAGAGAAGAGGTGCGACGAGGTGAAATCGCCGAGGAGAGCGCGGAGGAGAGATTATTTGTTCCGCACGAGGAGATAGAGCGAAGTCGTAAACGGGATTGGCGAGACGGCATCGCCGGTAGGACGTTAGCCGAGAGCGGGTTTCAAAACGTGGAGAGGAGGAAAGCGGTGGAGCCGCCGAGGAAGAACCACGGGATATTTCCGGGCGCGAGACTGCCGAGAGACGAAGCGTTCTTCAAAGAAGAGAGAGACGAAGACTCTCCTTCCTCGACGAAGCGTTTAGAGAGACTTCCGCAATACATGAGCGAAACCGAACGGTTCCGTAAAATCGATTTAGCCGAAGAGCAAAAGCGCGAGCGCGAAACGCTTCGCGCGAAACGCGAGCAACGGGATCACTTACGACGCCAGCGAAACACGGAGCGAGAGCAATTCAACCAAGAAAAAGAACGACTCGCGCAAGAAATGGAAGAAAGTCGGCTTCACTTCAAGCGAACGCACATTGGCAACCGTCCGAACAAATCCGGCTGCGGCTGGGATCCGGTGAACATGAAGCTCAACGACGGTAGCGTCCGCGAGCAGGATTTGAAAGAAGAACAGAGAATGCGAGCAAAACGAGAGATGATGGAGAAAAGAACGTACAGCGAGTCGTTCGATATCGTCACGCACTTGGAGCGAAGAAGCTGCGCGAGCGCGAACGGAAATCCGCGCGGCGGTGAAATATCGCGCTTTATTAAAAACGACGACTTTGTTGGCATTTAATCGGTACTTATTTAGAGTTCGTTAAAAAAGAAATCGTCACACTTTCAAAAACCAAGCATGCTCTCACATCAAACATCAAACGACCTGCGTCTCGTTTCCATCGGCGTCTTCCTCCGCCTCTTTTTCGCGCGCGCGTTTCCATCAGCCCTCGCGCATTTATCCGATAGATTCGAGTTCTCGACCGCGTTCGATGCGTTCAGTCACGCGAAAGAATTCGCGCACTTGTTCTTCCACTTCTCCTCGTCGTCGTCGTCGACTGGCGCTGGAGGGGAAAAACTCGTCACGTCGTCGTCGAGGGTGTCGCCGTTCGTGGGCGCATTTTTCGCGCCATTTTGCGAATCAAACGATGATTTACTGTCGATTGTTCCGTTCGTAATCATCGATGTTCTCTCGGCGATTGTTTTGAGTCAGATATATGCGCGCGGTTGTGCTTGCTCGAGGAGAAAGAATTCGAAGGAAGAAGGTACGAAGACGCAAGCATCGATCGCCGGCTTGTACATGTTGAATCCAATAATTATTCTTTCATGTTTATCGCGAACGACAAAAGTGGTGCAATTTTTATTCACTGCTCTCGTCGTGTACGCGGCTTTAGATGTGGAGACGAACAAACGCTCGCCGATGTTAACCGGTGGAGCGATGGCGATGTTGTCGTTGGTACATCTGCCATCCGCCGTGGCTGTTTTGCCCGGAGTGCTTCTGCATTTTTGGTCCGTTCGCGAGAATGCATTTGGAACGAGCGGAAAGTCACTTACCGCTCACTTTGTATCGCAGTACGTGTGCGCGTTGGGAACGTTTGTGAACATCGCGGATAAATACATAGTGCCGAACGACGGGTTGAACGAGTGGTTGCGCGTGTCCATTTTTGATCGGTACAGAGGGGAGGAATTACAACCAAACGTCGGGTTACACTGGTACGTGTATTCGTTGATGTGGGAACGGTTCATGCAGTGGTATTGCATCGCGTTCCAAGGGTGTGGGATCGTGTGTAGCTTGGCGATTACGGTGAGATTTGTGCGCAGCCAAAGTCCTTTGTTTAGCGCGTTGGTGGGGTTGTTGTGCGCGACAGCGTTGGCATCACATCCGACTTTAGGTGAACTTGCGTTCACAACAGTGTTGATTTTAGCATACGGTACCTCCGTGCGTGTGCTCGAGCGTTCTGAGGCGATTAAAATTGTCGCAAACGGGACGATGATTGCGCTCGCCATTTTCGGTTTGAGTTTCGTCACTTTGCGCGCCTGGTTGATCACGCGAACCGGGAATCCAAATTATTTCTTCGCCGTCACGCTGATGTATTCTGTTGGACAAGTGTACATTACGTACGAAACGCTCACGTTTGCGCTATCAAAAAAGGAGATTGAGGAGTCTGCGAGACAAAAAGCAGCTTAGATTCCGATAGCGCGTAGATAGTGTAGTAATAATTGCAACAACAACAACATTAGTTCTTCTCGATAATTTTGTAGTGTTGCCAACACGCAACACCTTCCGACGTTGGCGCGTCTGGGTTTTGCATCTTCTCCTTTCCTTTCCTTTCAATATTCTCTTCTGTACTGATAAATCGGAAATACACCACATACCCTGCTAAAATGTGTAAATCGTGGAACGTGGCGTCGTCCTTTCCGAGCCTTCGACCGGCGTTTATCAACTCAACCGACCCAATCGGAACGTCCAACTGTTTTGCTATTTCGTTCTTACACTCTCCTACCGTACCGAGCGCATTTCTATACGTATACTTCACCGTCATCTTCTCCGCATCTTTCGGATGCGTATCCCATGGTCTCAATTTTAACGGCACCGGCTCGTCCGGCGCGATGTTTGGATCGCTCCGTTTCTTAATCCTCTGCACTCGAATCTTCTCTCTGTCCGGTAGATCTTTAAACGCGTCCGAATCGTCGATGAAAATGTCTTCCGACCACTCTTTCTCTGCCTCCTCGTTCTCAAACTCTTCCGCGACTTCAAACCACTCGATGGTTTCTTTATCGTGTTCTTCTCTCCGTTTTTGAATGTTTTTGACCATCCCTCGCGTAAACTTCCCATTCTGTCCGGGCGTTTCGTTCTCTTTAAACGGTTGGTGTTTCTTCGCCTTACTTTTCTTCTTCGCCGCCGTCTGCTTCTTCATTTCCTCGCGCGCGGTGCCGCGATTCGCGTCGAGCATCGCCATCGCGTGCCTTCTCCTTCGATACGAATCAGATCTCTCTTTCCCGAAACGCAGAGAGAGAGAGAGATTTAAAAAAGGAAAACGCACGCTCCGCGCAGGTTAAAAAGAGATATTCGCGCGCGCGCTCGCTCTCGAGCACCGCGTTCTCGAAATGCGAGACAGATAGCAAACCTTCCTCTTTATCGGCTGCTCTTTTGCGCCGCGCTTCTCTTCTTCTTCTTCTTCTTCTTCGGATGTGGTGTCGTTCAAAACCTTTCTCCTTTTTTTTTATCGCGAGTGAAAAAGAAGCGTTTCAAAAGTTCGTATTAGGGCAAAAAAAGTGCTTCACAAGCAAACGCTTTCCAAAAGAAGAAAAGGAAGAATGTCGAGCGCGTGTCGAGCAGCGATGATGCTTCAAATGTGTCGCAAGAGGACGACGGAGAGAACGATGTCAACTGCCGGTGCGTTTATTCGCCGTGAAGGAAAAGTTCTCGTCGCGCGGCGTTATCGTTCTTCTTCTTCTTCTTCTTCTTCATCTTCCCCGAGGAGGGGGAGAGAGGTGTTGAAATTACCGTTACGACGACGCGGTGTTCATCGCGCGAGCGATGCGAGTCTTTCTTCTTCTTCTTCTTCTTCGTCTACTACTTCGGTCGTTTCGGACGGCAGCGCGAGCGGAGGGACGATAAACTCGCCGTTGCTGCGTTTCGACGACGCTTTGTACGACTATCTGTTGAAAAACACGCGCGAACCGAAACTGCTGAGACAATTGCGGGAGGAAACGGCTGCGTTCAGTCCCGTAGGCGCTCGGATGCAAATACCCCCGGAACAAGGTAATTTTTTACGTCTGCTGGTGGAATTGACAAACGCTGAGAAAATAATCGAAATTGGCGTGTTTACTGGATACAGCTCGCTGGCGATGCTCTTACCGATGACGGAGCGTTCGTACGACGGCGACGTTCGATTTCACGCGTGCGATATCGACGACGAAGCTATGGCGGTGGCGAGGAAGTATTGGAAGGCTGCGCACGTGGAACACATGGTTCGCGAGCACGTCGGAGATGCGAAGGTGAGCGTTGAACGCATCAAGGATGAGTTTGGGGCAAATTATTTTGATTTAGCGTTCGTGGATGCGGACAAGAGGGCGTATATGGGGTACTACGAGCAGTTATTGCCGATGATGAAGAAAGGCGGTTTGATCATCATCGATAACGTTTTGTGGTATGGACGACCTGTGAATCCAGATTTTGATAAAGATAAGAAAACGATCGCGATCAAAGAGTTTAACGAGTTTATCGTGAACGATCCGAGAGTGAGTCATAGCTTAGTACCCATCGGCGATGGAATTAGCATTTGTCGCGTGCGATGAATGAGAGAAAACGATGGATTCTTTTTTCTCTCCATCTCTTCTAACTAGTTTTAATAATATAGTTACTAAAACAAATCATATATAATCACCGCTATACTTTGTGTCGCTACTATTCTCGCTGCTATTATTTCTATGCATCTATGTCCAACTCCTTTTCGCTCTTTCTTCCTTTTGCTATAAAAAGTAATCCGGCACGGTTCGTTTGCTCGGCGCCACGCGATTGGAATCGGGCGCCGCTTCAAACACTTTGAACCGCGGCGTGAAATGTTCGTCTAGTTCCAATAAACTCGCCACGTTACCGCACCGATAGCAGTAATTCGGCGCCGACCAAACCGTCACGAGTTCTTGTTCAAACATCCACTTGTACCCTTCCATGACCAACTGATGCGCTCGACAAATCAACTTCAAACCGTTCTTCTCGTTGAAGCTTTTACACGCGTCGTCGCCGAATAAATACCCCGCGCCTCGCGGAGACAAACCCCAACCTTTGATATCTTCTGGATCAGACCATAATAAATCGCACATCGGTCCTTCGTGCGGAACCTCTCTTTTTCTATCAATCGCTCTAATCTCGTCGATGGTGTTGATATTCGGCGACAAACCTCCGTGAACGCACAACGCTCTCCCGTCAATCATCGCCGATAAAGACAAGTAATCGAACACATCCGTGCAATATCTCCACACGTTCACGCTCCCATATTTTTTCACGCACTCGTCGTAAAATCCGTACACTTGCGTGATTTGCCGACACTCGTGATTCCCGCGGATCAAATACATTCGGTCCGGATACCTCACCTTCAGCGCCAACAAAAGCAAGAACGTCTCCACGCTATAAAACCCTCTGTCCACGAAATCTCCCATGAACAAATAGTTCGTATCCGGACACTCCCCACCGACCGAAAACAACTCCTTCAAATCGTAAAACTGACCGTGAATATCGCCGCATATCGTCACCGGACTCGAAATATTTTGCACGTTTGATTCTTCCACCAAGATCTCCACCGCCATTTGACAGAGCTTTTTCACCGAATTCTCGTCGATTATCTCGCAGTTCCTCAGAGTGGAGATCCACGCGTCCACTTCCTGCGACGACGCCATCCTTCGCGCGCGCGCGTATAGTCCGTCCGAACTTCCACCGGGGAGAGAGAAAGGGGTTCGCGCGCGCGTGCACGTAAAAAGAATTGAATTTAGCACTCACAGCGGTGCGTCTTCAAATTCCAATCCCCCCCAAAAAACCAAACGCGCTCCTCCTCCACAATAAACGATCGGCGGCGGCAGGCAGCGCACTCGGCAGAAGAGAAGAAGAGAGAGAAGAAGAAAGAGAGAGAGAGAATGAGAGAGAGATCGGAGCGCGTTTTGGTCTTCTGCTCTCTCTCGTCTTCTCAAAGCGTGTTGTTGCGTCTGTTCTTTTTTTTTCTTTTTTTTTTGAAGTTTTTCGACGATTCGCGATTTTGGAAATTTTCACTTTTTTTCTTCTTCTTCTCGCCTCCTCCTCTCTCGCGTTTTTGTTGGGGAAAAAAGAAACTTTGCACCACCCGCCGCGCGATCGCACAGAGTCATCGCGGACAGAGAGAGAGACAGAGAGAGAGAGAAAAGGACGACAGTTCGAGACGAACCTTGAGAGATACGCGCTTTGCGTCGTTTTTTTTTTAAATAAAACGCGAGAAACGAGAGAGAGAGAGAGAACAAACACATGACAGTTCCGGGAAACAAGAGGGAAAACGCCAAGTCGCAGCGCGCTCTCGAAGCGGTGACGCGAATCGAAGCGCTGATTAAAGCCATACAGAGTGGGACTTTGGAGGACGTGCAGAAGTGTTGCGTGGCGTTTAGGGATCAGTCGGAGTGTTCGACCGCGCGAGACGTGAAAGGGAGAGGGTGCTTGCATTTGGTCGCGCAAAGGAGGGATGCGGCGGCGGTGGATATTTGCAAACACTTGGTCGAACGGGTGAAATGCGACGTGGAAATGAGAGACGAGGAAGGCGCGACGGCGCTGTTAATCGCGATGTCGAGGGCAAATTATTTAGTTTTGGAGTATTTGTTGGTAGAGGCGAAGGCGAATGCGTTGGTGACGTCGAAGGACGAAAGGAACGCGTGGCACTACTTGGCCACGTGGGACGGCGGGAAAGAGCACGTTCACAAGACGAAGGACGTGTTGCTGAATAAAAGCGGTGGGACGGAGAAAGCGAAGGAGGTGAAAGACATGTTGACGAAGAAAGCGACCGGGGGGAACACCGGGTCGCCTTTTTTGTTCGCCATCGGGTGTGGATCTCACGAGGTGGCAAAGTTGCTTCACGAGGAACTCGGCGAAGGGAAGAAAGAGGCGCATCACAACGAGACCTTGGCTTCGGGAGTAGGCGCGGCGGTTTTAGCGACCGCGAGTGGATGCGTGGAAACGTTGCGATTCGTTTTAGAAGACTGTAAAGTAGACGCGAATCAGAGAGCAGAAGGCGGGATGTCCGCGTTGCATGTACTCGCAAGTCACCCAAAATGGGCCGGGATGGATCCCGAAGACGCGAATACGAGAAAGAAAGCGATTGACGTTTTACTCAAGAATGGTGCCGATGCGAATGCGCGAGACAAAGATGGGATGAAAGCGATCCACGCAGCTGCTGCGTGCAGAAGAGAAGACGTGGTTGAGCATTTACTTCCGCACACGAAAAAGGATGAAGACTTAAAAGAAGAAGACGAGTGGAACGCGCAAGCGGTGATGCGTCGCGTGGAGGAGTTGATCATGGAGATTCGGAGACAACACAGCGGCCAAGCGGAAGGCAATCCAGAGCAAAACTCGCGCGATCCATCACACATTAGCGTAGCTGGACATAATGTTGGTCCAAAAGCGAAGTTATCCGAAGAAGAAATGAAAGAAGCTGAACAACATAAACGCCTCGGAGACGAAGCGTTCGTCGGAGGTAAATACCAAGTCGCCTTGGACGCGTACACGAAAAGTTTGGAATCCGACAAATGGAACGCGAAAGTGTGGGCGAACAGGTCTGCGTGTAGAGAAAAGTTGAAAGATTATATGGAGGCGAGAAAAGATGCAGTCACTGCGAGATCACTCGACCCAACCTATCTGAAAGCCTGGTTTCGCGAAGGCAAAGCTGCCAGGGCGATGAACGATTTCGAAGGCGCGGCGGTTGCTTTTTTTGAAGGTTTGCGCCTGGACGAGAGCAACGCAGATTTGAAGAATGGATTCGAAGAAGCCGTTTCGGAAGGCAGAAGGATGTTCATGCAGCAAGAAAAGAACATGAAGAAGAAGTAGAAAATTACCAGTATCGTCTCAAACTTAACACACAATTAATAAAAATGTAATACACGAGTGTTTTTATTTACTATATACAACAGAGGTACAATTCGCGATCGTTTTCATCGCCAACATATCGCGATCGTCGTCAACTATGTTATCAAAGAGCTGGAGCGAGTTCCTCTTCGGTTTGATGCATTCCGTTGGAGTTGTCGGTTTCGTTAGGACTTTCCGCGGCGCTTTGCTTCGCCGCGTCCATCCTTCGCGTCGCTTCTTTCAAAATTCTTCCAAGTCGGTCTTCACCGTTGACCATGAGTGTCGCTCGATCGCGTATTATTTCTTCTAACGCCATTTGATCGTCCAATCCAGTTCGGATAAAGTTTTGAGGATCGTGCTCGTGAATCTGTAATTGTTCGACGAGTTGTAACCATAAAGAGTTGTTGTTTTGACCGGCTGAAAAGACGGATTCTTTCTCTTCTGTCGTGGCTTCTGTAGTCGGTACGGATGCCGTCGCATTCAAAACTGGCGCAGGCAGACTCGCCGTCGTCGTCTCGTAAACGGGCGACGATATCGTCTGTTTCCTGCGATTCTCTACCTCCTTCCTTTTCCTTTCCTCCAAGAACCGCGTTCGACTCATCGATAACCTCGCGTGCATCTGATAACAGCTCACGCACAATCGAAAACCTTTCTTTACTTCGCCTTCTGGCGCGGTCGAATCTCCATCTAGGTTGTTCTTATCGCCAGAGGCAGTGGAAACACCGCCACCAATCGAGGCAGTATTGCTACCACTGTTAAACACAGTTCCTTGACTCTGGTGCGGCGACTGCGGCCCAATCTCCAACATCGTACTCTTTACTCTCTCTTTCTCGCGAACAGCCATGTTTCCAACTCCGACGATCTCCTCGCACCCTTCACACGACGGAGACGATGTATTCTGCACGTGTTCTCCAACGCGCGATGTTGTCGTCGCCATCGCGAGGTTTTCCCCGTTTCCATTTTTCATCGTCGTCGTCGTCGTCGTCGTCCCCTCCTTCTCTCCTTCGCAGCACACTCCGCACTCCCACACGAACCCGACCAGATGCACGTTGCACGCGTCGCACCTTTTCGGCGCAGAAATCGACGTTCGATCGATATCTTCCGCGGTTCCAACCACTTCGTCCGGCGTTTCCGTAAACCGCACCGATTTTTTTCTTCGTCCGTGGTGGTGCGACGAGTTGTGGTGTCCGCCTCCCCCCGACGAGGACGAGGGAAAGTTATGCTGACTCATCGACTGCTCTCGGTCCTCGCTCGTTCGTTTCGGGGTTTGCCCGGAAAACCCGCGCTCGTCTCCAGAGTTACCACCTCGAGGACTCAAACTGCTGCCCCCCCCGTTGTTGTTCCCGTTCTTCGGTCGCGCGTTGACCAAGATGGGCGGGACGGTGCACCGCGCGTACCCGTTCATGCTGACGTGGATTTAAGCGTAAAAAAAGTTCCAAATCGAATCGGGGCAAAAAAAGGTCAAAAAGAGCTCTTTCCCGCCGACAACACTATTCGACGAACGAACGAGGGACGACGACGACGACGACGACGACGGCGCCCTCTCAGAATGGAGCAGCTTTTGGTTCCGCTTCTTTCGTTGTTGTTGGTGGTGTCGTCGTCGCGGCGAGGAGGAAGAGGAAGAGGAAGAGGAGCGTAAAGGTTGTTTACCTCTGCAGCACTTCTTTAATAAAAGTGCACCTTCACAGAGTGTGGATGGAGGTTTTTTCCGTCGTGATTTTCTTCTTGATTTTTTGATTTCCGTCTACCCCTTTGGGAACGCCGCTGCTATTTCAATATGGTTCGCGTGATGAGCTCCGTCCGCACAAAAACAACTCGGTTTCGAGGAGCTCCGCGAGAACTCAAAAAGTATATCACATACACCAGAAATCACAGAGAACCGCGCAAACATCACAACACGTGAACGCGTTTATTTAGAAAGACACACACACAAAAAAAGCAGACGATTACGATTACGATTACGATTACGATTACGATGATGATGATGCGACAGTGCGGCGCGGCGATGGCTGCGACGTCTTCTTCTTCTTCTTCTTCTTCGTCGCGTTCGTCGTCGTCCGTTTCGAGAAATCATCGCGCCGCTGCTGCTGCTGCGGATGAGATAAAGCGGCGAACCGGCGGGTGTTCGAGAGCGATTTTTGCGCCGCGAAGAAGCGCCAGAAACAACGACGGGAGGAGGAAAACGACGACGCGATTAGGAGCTTTTGCGTCTTCTTCTTCGCACTGTGAATACATCGAAAACGCGGCGTCCATCCCGCGAACGAAGAATACGGAAACCAACATCGAGTCTTTGCTGCGAGTGTGTCGAGCGAAAGGTCTTGAAATCGTAGAACCGAGTCAGAGAAGAAACTTGCACCCGCTGGTGGTTCCGGTGGCGAAAGAAACGTCGACGTCGACGACGATCGGGATATACATCCCACACGACGACGTTGATTCGTTGTCTATCGTTCGCGTGTCTCCGTGCGGGAAATTTTTAACGCTTCTGGCGAGAAATCCGAAGGAGTTTATCCACCGCGAGATTGTCGAAGAGGAAGCGGCGACGGACGGCGCGGAGAGAGCGCTGTTTGACGCCAGCGGGGAAGTCGGGAAAAACGCGTACGAGTTGAACGATTACTCGGAGAAAAAAGGAAAGTTGACGTTAGATCAGTATTTAACCATGAAAGTTGGGAGGTTTCCGAGCTCTTTGAGAGGTTTAGTCGAACGGCATTTGGAGAGGAAAGACGAGGAGTCCGCGTTGGTCGCGTGCGACGTGTTTAAGAATCAGTTTCAAAATTGGGGCGAAGTGTACGCGTTTATTTCAGACGTTTACGCGTCGTTAAATCGAATGGAAGAGGCGAGAGATTACGCGAGATCGGGCGTCCAGTGTCCTTGGTCGACGTTTGAAACCCGAGAGTCGCTCGATCGCATGATTGAACGAGCCGGTTGGGGAGAGACGAGCTCGGTGGCTGAAATTAGAAAAATTTTAGACACGAGAAAAGGACCGGGCAGAGATCAGTTCGTGGACGAGAGCAAAGAAAAAGTGAAAGCTGAAGAAGACGCGGAAGATTGTTTGAATGCGATGGCAAACGGAGAGAAGGCAGTTGTAGATACGGTGATTCAATTGGCAGAGTGTTACTCGAGAGCGGGAAAAGAGAGACACGCGAAATTTGTCATGTGCGCGAGCTCGCCGTTTTAAAATAACAAATCGTAGTATAATAATCATTAATTTTTAATCGCTACCATGATGAATACTGTATGCACACTACTGCTACTGCTACTTCTTACTATATGATAATGGTCATTATGCTGCAAATACGCGTAATTCCGTTTGTCATCCGCCAATGCGTATCATGGATCTATTCTCCATGCCCGCTAAATTCTCCATGCCGGCGTGTTTCGCTTTCTTTCTCTTCACCGCGCCTTCGACAATAGCCTTCAATTCGTCATCCGATGCGTTATCTACGCGCATGGCGTCTCGTAAAGATATCTCGTTGTTGCCAAACAAGCAAACTTTCAAATTTCCGTCCGCTAATATTCGCAATCGATTACACCCGCCGCAAAAATGGTTCGTCATGCTCGTCACGAAGGACACGGTGCCTCGAAAACCGTCGATTTGGAAGTTCTTCCCAACCTCAGATTTGGTTTCATCTGGAATTCGAGCAATAGAAGGATATTTCTTTTGAATTGCATCAAACATTTCCGCGTAGGATACCATTTTCTGCGTCTCCCATTTGTTCCCGTTGAAAGGCATGTACTCTATGAACCTCACGTTGACCGGTTTCTCTTTCGCGAATTGCACGAAATCTAACAACTCGTCATCGTTCTGACCTCTGACGACGACAACATTCACTTTAATCGTCTCAATACCAATTCGAATGGCCTCGTCGATTGACTTCAACACTTTATCCAACCCATCTCTCCTCGTCATGAATTCAAACTTTGCTTTCACCAACGAATCTAAACTCACGTTGATCGACTTCAACCCGTTTCGTTTCAACGCTTCCAGTTTACTCTTCAACGCGACGCCATTCGTCGTCATCGCCACGTGTTCTATCCCATCAATCCTCGATATTCTTTCCACTATGTCCACCAAATCTTTCCTCACCGTCGGTTCTCCCCCAGTCAAACGAACTTTTTTCACTCCGCCTTCTCGCGCGAACAACTTCACCAACCGTTCGATTTCCTCGGTCGTTAACAAATCCGCTTTCGGCGCTAAGTCGATCCCATCTTCTGGCATGCAATAAAGACACCGCAAATTGCATCTCTCCGTGAGCGATATGCGTAAATAATCGTGATGCCGGTTAAACGTGTCCGTGAGCATCGGGTAACGATGCGTCGGTTGTTGTGGGGTCATCTCCGCGCGTCTTTCGGGAAGAAGAGGTTCGGGGCGCTTTTCCCAAGTCGGCGCGCCGGAGTCGTCTCTCGATTCAGCAGAAGCGACGTCGTCGTACGACGGCAGAGGGTTTGCCGCGCATATTTTTTTGAGCGTGGAGATGCACGAGGTCCGAGAGACGAACTTGAGGTGGCGCAGAAGCCCGCTTCTGCCGCGCTGCATGACGTTCTGCTCTCTCTCTCTCTCTCTTTTGTGTTATGCGGACAAGTTTGTCTTTTGGTCGCTTTTTCTACTTCTTGCACGTGTCCGTTTAGGGTGTTTTTTCTGCCTGTGCTGTGTGAGAAACTAACATTTCAATTTTTACTACTCTCTAATAAATCTCTCTACTCTCTCGTCTCGTCGATGCCTTTATGGTGCTACTGCTGCTGTTTCTACGGCTGTTGATGGTGAGGGTGAATCATTCGAGCTAATCCCGATCGAAAAGGTGTGCGAAATCATTGCATTCGAAGCGCGTGCTATTGTTAATGCTGCTGCTGTTGGTATCGCGCCATCAACTCTTCTATGGGCATGTTCGCTTCGTCCTCGAGCGCGTTCCTTTCCTCTTCGGCGTCGAGCATGTCCTCGTCTTCTTGAAGCGCTTTTTCGTCCTCCTCCAACGTCGATTCGTTGTCTTCGGAATCGTCGTCGTCGTCTCGATCGAAATCGGAGGAGTTTTCGGGCGATGGAGACGGTTCTTTTTCTCCAAACTGACGATGGCGCGATTGGTATCGGCGCATGAGTTCTTCGATTGGGATGTTCGCCTCGTCCTCGAGCGCGTTCCTTTCCTCTTCGGCGGTTAAATTCAATCGCTCGTCGTCCTCCTCTAAAGCCGCGCGCTCGTCTTCTTCAATCGTACCTTCATCATCTTCCTCGTCGTCCGAGGCATTTTCCACGGTAAAATCGTCCGAGTTTGTCATCGCGTCGTCGTCGTCGTCGATGTCTTCCATGGCCATGATATCGCACGAGTCGATGTGTCGCATACCTGGAGAATTAATCCCTTCAATTTCCACGGTATCTTTGCCACCAACAACTGTGACGGTATTCCCTGGTTGACCGTCGTCAAAGTCTGGTTGTTCAATTTTAATTTCTTCCACGTCGAGCGGTCGCTCTTCGACGGATTTCGGCGTCGGCACGACGTACTGCGGGATACCTGGTTTCGAGAAACCTTTGATCACCGGCCGAGGGTATTGCGGACCAACAGCTGGGACGTCCAGCTCTGGTCTCGCCAATAACGTTTTCAAAGACAACCATCGACCGGGTCCTCGCAAATCTTTATTCGCTTCCTCCTCGCGTTTCATCGCCTCCTTCGCTTTCTTGATTTGCGCCTTTGTGCGCTTCGTCTGCGGTGCAACCTTAGCCGTTTTGCCTTGTTTTTCTCTGCGCAGTGCCGCCGCAGCCGCTTTAGCCTCCTCTTGCTGCCTCAAAAACTCTTGCATAGCAGCTTGCTCTTCCTTTTCGGCTTTCTTCTTGGCCATTTGTGCGATTTCGCGATGCGTCAGCGCCCCCGGAATGGGTGGATCCCATATCGATGCGCGCTTTGGTTGTTCCTGTTCCTGATCTTGTCCTTGTCCTTCTTCTATTTTTACCGCTACATCTACCGCCGCATTCTCCTTCTCTTCAGCTTCTTTTTTCTCGTATTGTAATCGCAATTGCTTAAACGCATCGATGGTGGCGTAATACATACCAGATTTTGGATCTCGATACTTTGCCGGTAACCCGGTAATCGCGCAAATTTTCTCCTCTTTCGCCGAAGTCGACGGCGCGTGGTTTTCATTTTTCAAATAAAACTCCGGCGCATCTCTCTCAGACACCGCGCCTCGGAGTAACTCGTACACGATCGTACCGGGTTTGTCGGTTTTCGAACTTCTCTGCCGAATCGCCGGTCCGTCGTATCGCTTCTTTCTATCAGTCATCTGATTCCTCTTCTTTTGCTCTTCCTCCAAGTGCAACAAGTGCTCCAACTCGATTAAATTGTTCTTCTCCGTAATCTTTGCCTCTTTGATCATCTCTTCCATGGTTGGAACGATGTACTCAACCTTCGGTCGCACGATTTGCGGCCTCGACTCCCTCTCTCTCCTCAACGCCTCGGACTTTTCGCGAATCTCTTTCGCGGACGCGCGCGACGAGAGTCGAAGTTCCTGCGGTATGACCACCGCCGGCGCAGCCGTCTGTTGTTGTTGTTGTTGTCGTTGTCCTTTAATCGCGGGAGCAGCGGCGCTCGCGGTCTTCTCCACTCCTTCCATCGCATCATCGCCACCACCTTCTTGCTGTTGTTGTTGTTGTTGTTGTTGTTGTTGTTGTTGTTTCTTCTTCTTCGCGGCGGCAGTAGCGGCGTTGCCATCTTTCCTCTCCGGCGCTTTCATCGTCTTCCTCCTTCGCTCCTTCGCCACCTCGACCTCCTCCTCGTCCTCGCTGCTCTCCTCGTCGTCGAAATCTTTATCGAACACGTCCGCGACTTCCTCCTCCGATTCGTACTCGCTGTCGTCCTGTTCCTCCTTGAACGCGTCTTGGTTCCAAAACTCCTCGTCCGCGGAGTCTTCGTCTTCGAGCATGCGCGTCATCCGGCGACCTCGCGTCGAGCGAGGCGGGAGTTGGACGCCTCCTTCGCCCATGTTTCAACGAATTTTATCGCGTGCGTATCTCCCCTCTCCTCCGCGTTTTTATTTCTGACGACGACAGATGAGATTTTGAAAGTGATTTTTTTTTCCAATTCGCCTCATACATTAAAGAGAGAGAGAAACAAACGCCTCGAAGCTTTGTCGATACCGAGAGAGACAACGCCGCAGGAGAAGAATCATCTGGGTCACCGTAGTCGCTCTTCCGCGCGACGCTTTCCTCTTTTTTTATTCTTTTCTTCTCTTTTTAAGAGAGAGAGAGAGAGAGAGCAAAAATGGGCGTCAGAGCCGCCACGACGAAGCAACAGCGGCGCGAATACGAATGCGAAGCGAACGAAGCGTCGAGAAGTTCGATGCTGCGATGGTGTCTGGAAACGATGACGAGGTCGAAAACGATCAGCGGCGGCGGTAGCATCAACAGCGGCAGCGATGTTGTTGGAGCGAGCGCGCGAATAGTCGCCAAGATGAACGCGGCAGAGGCGATGGCTCGAACGAGTTTGTTGTCCTTGGCGAGCGAGTTGGAAGGGAGGACGGAGATGGAACGCGTCTCGACTCTGTGCGCGGAGCACGCGGCGGACGCGGCGAGGATACTCGCGTCGTGGCCGGAGACATCGACGAGTGAGGGAGAGGTTTCTGAAGCGATTCAAGGCGTGAAATTGATTCAGTTTGTGGCAGAGAACGCGTCGACGGAGCGGTTCGCGAAGGTTTTCGCGAGTACGTTGCAGAATCTGGACGGCGCGCTGAAGGAGGCTGGGAAAAGCCTGACAGAATCAAACGGTGCGAAAAGCAACAACAAAGAAGGAATAGCGCAGCTGACGTTAGCCATAGTAAAATGCGTAGAGAGTGTAGCGAAGCGGTCCGGGGCTTTATCTGAACACATGCCCGGGGTAAAACACGACGGGTCGCAAAGTTTCGGAAAGATTTTGCGAAGCGTGGTTGGAATATTAGAGTGCCAACGAGAAAGTGCGGAGTTTCACGAAGCGTTGGAAGTGGGCGCGTTGGAGTGCATCGACGCAATTTGTGCGGCTCATCCCGGATCGGCAAAGCAACACGTCACGAACTTGCAAAGCAAGATTAAAGCGTATGTAGGGGATGGGAGTCATAAAAGTAGAAGAAGCTGTGCGTTTCCCGCGGTTGCGGCGAGATGCTTCGCATCCGTGTTGAGAGCGTCGGGTGGTACGAAAGAAATGGCTCGAATTTGGCAATCGACTATGCGAGCTGCTTTAGTTCAAGCGCATAAACTCGCGAAAATAGCGTTCGAGGGCTTTGAAAAGTTAGAAGTAGCTGAAAAAGGATTGAAAATGCTGACGCCGGTTGGGTACGATCTTCCCGCTGATTTTCTCGTGCAAGCGAAAGTAGAATCATCCAGGGAAGACGCGCACGATAGTTTAAACTGCATATTGCTCGTGTGCGAGGAGTTATTGAATTTGAAAGAGTTCCCGGTATCAGTGAGTGTGCCTGTCCAACCTATCTGCGAGCTCGCAAAACGAGTTTTGAAGTGCAACGGAACGCCACTTTCTCAAGCGCCAGGGCTTCCTCCGGGTGTGCCATCGCCAAGTTTGAGTGCAAAACTTCCGAACACGCACGAAATTGCTTTGAAATTGTTGAATGCGGTAATATTAGCGACAAAAGTAATGTTTTCACCGACGTGTGCGTTTGCGTGTGCGATGTTGGATGACTGCTTGCGAAACACCGCGGCAAACGATCGCACTGGGGAAGTCACGAACGCATCTGTTCGATGTGCGGCATACAACGTATCTATGAACTTAGCGAATACTTTAGGTGCGAGTGCGGTGAAAAGCTTTATATGCGATTCAATCGCTATGCACGCGATTGAAGATGCGGCGACGACGTTTAGAAACGCATCTTTCATCAAAGCCTCATCGGCGAGACTGCACCAATCGCAACAACAAAGAAAGAGAAAAAAACACGGCGCACACGGTGTCGCGACAGAGCAAGACCCCGAGATACTCCGAGAAATAGCCGCGAGAATAGATAACGAGATTCTCTTAGCCGGCGGCCTGACCGCAACGAATCGCGTATTGACTTCAACCGCGGCGCTAAAATGTTTAGCGACATTTTTGCGCGTCGGGGGCGCTTCAATTTCTGGAAGCGCGAGACGTGCCATTGACGACGTCGTTGCAGCTGCGTACGAATCAAACGTCATCGAACCGTCAAATTTGTATCGCGATGAATCGTGCAAGAAAATACTAGATGATTTTAAAGCTGCGAAAACCGAAGCGTTGTTAGCCTCAACACTTGCGCCGACATCCCATCGACCGAGAAACAGCGCGTTGACGTTCGCCTCGTTCGCAAACACGTGCGACGTGGCCTCCGTGAACGCGCGCGTTACTTTAGAAAGTCTCATACATCCAAGCGCACCACCTCTGTTAGAGCGCGCGAGTAATTCGCTGAAAGATGCGACGAGAGAAGAAAAAGTGAAGTGGTCGTTGACTGATAAAAATAACGCCGATTACGCCGAAGATGGTGCGAAACCGACTTGGGGGGACGACGACAACGACGGCGAGGAAGACGACGACGACGAAGACGACGACGACGAAGAAGAAGAAGAAGAAGAAGAAGAAGAAGAAAAACCAATTGCGATGAATGATGGCGATGAAAAGCATGAACCAGCAACCGCAAATGCGGGAGAGAAAAAGCCCGCGCTGCCTCCTCGAGACGCAAAAGAAGAGGCTGAGGATGAGGAGATGAAGAAATCTGCGCCACTGGCCGCCCCAGTTGGAGAGGACGACGAGTTTGGCGCTTTTGGCGTGCCGGTAAACTCTAGCAAACTTCGAACCTTAGACGACGCGTGGATTCCATCGAAAGCGCCTCAGAAGAAAGACGCGGAGGTAAAAGAAGACGAACAAAAGCCAAAGAAGAAAAAGTTTGGCGCGTCGTCCTCTGCCGCGAGAAAGCAAGCCGCCTCCGCGGAAGAAGAAGATTCCGACTCAGACGGCGCGTTACCCGACATCGTCTTTGGCGACGAAGACGACGAAGACGAAGACGAGCCACCGGCGAAAAAGAAACAGAAAAAAGGAGGGAAACGCGGATAACATCGTCACCCTTATTTTTATAGTTTGTGTGTAAAGTACCGAGAATTGCAGCGCGCGCTTGCTTTACATATTCATATTAAACATTCCGAGTTTTACTTCGCTTGTTGCAGGAAGTAAT
>Ga0255769_10001090_pt1 | contig 31926 bp, 26 predicted proteins | sample 041ome_9_FD_179637 | JGI IMG/M metagenome (GOLD analysis project Ga0255769, IMG submission 179637) | Coastal salt marsh microbial communities from the Groves Creek Marsh, Skidaway Island, Georgia - 041413US metaG (version 2) | ecosystem: Environmental > Aquatic > Marine > Intertidal zone > Salt...
AAAAAGAAGAAGAAGAAGCTGAGTGAGAAGTGCACAAACAAAACAACACGCTGCGAAACGAAAAACATTTCTCACTCCCTTTTCCTCCTCCCCTGTCTTTATACATATACACATACGCATTGGAAGAATGACGGGGAAACGAGGACCTTCGACGACGACGACGACGACGAGAGGACGGGCGGAGGAGGAACAGGAACAGGAACAGGAGGAAGGAGAAGACAACAAAAAGGAGGACGCCACCCCGTTAGAGTTGTTGAAAGAGTGTTGCGTAATTTCAACCGATTCGTCATCATCAAATAAACATCAAGATGGTGGAGTGGTAAACATCATCGATGAGGATAAGAAAAGTAGTAAAATACGAATTGAAGACTTGGGCGAGACGGATAACTTGTTATTTTCTAAGCTCGCGGTCGCGTTCAGCTCGTTGTACGTGGAAGCGAAACGCTTGGAAAATTTGAGCTACGACTTGATTTTACCGAACGTGATATCTTTCGGATGGTTCCATCCTCCTCCTCGTCCTTCTCCTCTTCACAACGAGGAAGACGACGACGAGGAGGAGGAGGAGGAGGACAACAGTAGTAATAGCAACGCTATACTGGGACAGTTTGCAGAAAAATTAACCGTGCTACAAGATTCAGTGATGTTTCGGGAACAATTGAAAGCAGTCGCCGTGAACGCCTTCAGACAGTTGGAGTTTCAGTACGCGGACGAGTCGGTGGAGGAGAACAGACCGCTGAGTCACGTAAACTTGACGATAATGTTCGAGACTTTGACGAAGTGTTTATCCATCGCGTGTAAAACAGACGAAGCGATAGCCTCGAACGGTAACCTGCGACGATCGTTCCAAGCGATGAAAGTAGCCATTAAAGAAGCTTTAGAAGAACAAGAACAAGAACAAGGAAAAGAAGAACGGAAGAAGTTACTCGCTTTGAAGAAAACTACGCAAACGTTAGAGTTTGAACTGTGCTCGAAAAGCTGTTTTGAGACCATCGTGAGAGAGATTACGGACGAAGAGAATCGAAAAAGTAAGAAGAATGGAATAGAGGAGGTACCGATGCGACTCTTGCGCGCGTTGCACTCTTATGGTTTGGAGATGTTTGAAGTTGACTTTGTCCAACGAAACGACGTCGGCGTTTTAGCGTTGGGAGTTTTGTTAGTGCGCCTAGAACCGAATAGCTCAGATACGAGATTGATCGAGAGGATGTTCAGGCACATTTTCTCAGAAAACGTGGCTGGTTTAGCCGTATCTACTGGGATTGTGATTGATCCGTTGCACTTTCTGTTGGTACAGCTTCCAGAGAGCGCTTTGCCTTCGAGCAAGAAAAAATGGCAAACCCACTTGGAAAATAAAATATTAAGGTTTAACGACATGAACGTGCAGCTCTCGCGAATAGTTATCGATTTTGTAGCCGAAGTGACGAGTTGGACGAGCGAATTTGAACGAGATACCACCGATCGCGCGACCGGAGGAGTATCTCTTGAAATTATCACCAGAGGTGTTCGAATAGCGAGAGACGTAAAAGCCACTTTAGAGCTTTTTGTTCACTTGGACAACACATTTTCGAGAGATGCCACGAATAAGAAAAATAAAGCACAGGATAATAAAAGACGAGCTCGAATGCGTGCGTATGGGCAACTCGCGGAGCTTCTTGAGACGATTCGAAAGTGTTATGCAACCAAACAAAACGAACTCACTTTGGAGGTAAAAATAACTCACTGTCTGACATCAAATTTAATATTAATACTTTTTCTGACAGATTTCCCAAATTTTTACAGAAAATTTGAATTCCTTAGATTTAATTGTGGTACGTGAATTACTTTAAGATTTATATCTCATTTGGGAATATAATATTAATTAATTTTTTCAAAAATAGAAAAAAGCAAAATCTAGCTTACTCGAAGAAATTAACCTAGATGAGCAAAATTCCAAATTATTAAGATCTGGAGGACATGAAGGTATTTTATACGATGCATTAGATGCGTGTTTATTAGGGGGTAAGTATTAAATTAATCCCATTAAAAAAATTAAATGAATTATTTTTTTTTCTCAGAACGATTATTAGCTGATGATTTCTTGAATTTCCCGAAAATTGGACTATTAAAAGTAACAATAGACGTGATAAAAACAATTAACGTAAAAGAACGTGTTTTTTGGGGAAATATATTTCAAACAATGGAATATTTGGAGATTGTTGCGGATTTAAAAAGTGCAATAAAATTTTCCTGTGATTCGTCTTGTTTCTTTGACATAGCCAAAGAAGCCTTTCCAGCAATGCTAAATGATATCTACAATCATCCAGAGCAGTGCTACCGGTTACCAACGATTGTTAGCGCGTTTGCGTCCCCGATAAAATATTTGCTAGCAGATGAAGTGAGTGCGAGAGAGTTTTGTAAGGAAGTCGTGGTGAAAAGTTTGCGCACAGAACTAGTCGAGCGATTGGTGCAAGACATTGAGAGTGATTTACGCGAAACCGTTTCGATTCAATGGAAAAAAAAGGCTTCTTCGAATGTGAGCGAAAGTTCTGACGTGAACAAGAACACGTACGCACACGTGTTCCTCGGTATTCCGCTGATGGACTTGAACGGTGCTACTATTTTCTCCGTCAAAAAGGAAGTTCAAGCACAACTGGCCAAGTCGCTCTATGAAAAAGCAGCCTCATCTCTCACCGAATGGAAAATGTACTCTGACATTCGGAGCATAGCGTTGGCAAAGTACAATTTGGATCTCTCCGAAATCGATGAGCTTCCTCCTGCGACGATAACTTCTGTTAAAGATGGAACTGCTGTTGCGAAGAAGTCTGCCATCGATGTGCTCGATGTGGTGCGAGATATTCGGTCATTTTGCGTTCGATACAACTACAACATGAACACGCAAACGTTCATCGAAAAATCCGCCGTGGCTAAGGAAAAGACTTTGTTGAGTACTTTATCCATACAGCACGTCTCAGAGTGTATTCGAACGCACGGTACGGGGGTCACCCATGCGGTCATCAACTCCGTCTTTCGATACCTCGCCCAAAGGTTCCAAATATTTTCGCAGTTTCTGTACGAAGACCACGTGAAGTCCCTGGTTCAAAAAGAGAAGCAAGCTCACTCGGAAGGGAAGTATGAAGAATATCCGGTAGTTCGAGGCATTCAATTTCTCCAAGAAATGCGAAAACTTGGAGTAGCAGATGACGGTCTCAGTTTCCTGGACCAGTTTCGATGCCTCGTGACTGAAATGGGAAACGCACTCGGCTTTGTGCGCATGATACGGCTCGGTACGATGCGTTATTCCTCCAAAGCGAACGAGTTTGCCACGCGGATGAATCCAGAGATGAAAAGTGAAGAGAACAACGACGAGAACAAACATCCAAACTTTGAATCTCTGGCCCGGGAATCTGGGTTTCACGACTTCACAGTGAACGCTTCGAAGCAACTCGATGCAGAAATTGAATCTCTCCGAAGTAACAGCACGGAAGGTACCGATTATTTCGAAGTTTTGACGAATATATTTTCGAGCGAGCTTCAGAGTGACACGAACAAGCACTTGAACGCTTTCTTCTTGATCGTTCCGGCATTATGTCTTTCCATCATTGATGCCATGTACGTCTCCAAGCAAAAGCTTCAGAAAGCTTCAGAAACGATCGCATCCCCCTCGTCCTCGAAGATTGAAACGCAAATGCTCCTCAACCAATCCTGTTTCACCGACGACGGGTTCGCGTTAGGCATCGCGTACGTCTTGAAAGTTTTGAACCAAGACTCAAAATTTGATGCTCTGCACTGGTTCGAAAGTTGCGAAAACTATTACCGCTCGGAGAAGGAGGCGGCGCCCTCCGCAAAGAAGGACCAGGAAGAACAAATGTTGAGATTGAAACGAATCGAACACTACGAGAAAGAGTTTCGCTTGTTAGAGTATGTTTTCACCGGATCCAGAGCGTTCTTCTCTCACGAAGACGAAGTTTAACACAAAATAGATTATTTATATTGCGTAGTTTTTGATATTACAACGAGTTTAGAGTTAGATTTTTTGAGTGGCACTGTTTTGTGTTGTTAACTTTTTTTGTTCAAAAAGCGCTCACACTTTATCCAAAAAGAGAGTCCTTTAGACTCCACACGTTGTTGATTATTCCTCAGAAACAAAATATATATCCGCAGCTGAGCAACGCGCTCAAGCACATATATATTTGCACACACACACCCGCGTAAGAAGAGTAAACATGGCCACTACTGCTGCTGCCGCGAGTCAACAACTCGCGTTCGTCGCTTCGTCATCCAGCAACAAGAGCGAGAGAAGAAGCCTGCTGAAGAAGAGTCAACAACAAAGACACAGAAGATGCACGCTCACTGCGCAGCCACAATCGTCCGCAGCCGTCGAGGAAACGTTAACTTTAAAACCAATCAAGAAAATTGATGGCACCGTTCGCCTTCCCGGGTCGAAGTCCTTATCCAACAGAATCTTATTGTTAGCCGCTTTGGCGGAAGGGACGACCAGAGTCGAAAACTTATTAGATTCGGATGATATCCGATACATGGTGGATGCGTTAAAAGTCCTAGGCTTGAGTTTCACGGAAGATCGAGCTAATAATATTTTGGAGATCACCGGGTGCGGGGGTAAATTCGAAAAGACCGGGAAAGAAGTCACGGAGTTGTTCTTAGGAAACGCGGGGACGGCGATGCGGCCGCTGACGGCAGCGGTTGCGGCTGCAGGCCAAGGCACGTTCGTTTTGGACGGGGTGCAAAGAATGAGAGAGAGACCGATTCAAGATTTAGTCGACGGGTTAGTGCAGTTGGGCGTAGACGCGGAGTGTACCATGGGAACTGGGTGCCCACCGGTCAGAATTAACTGCAAAGGGTTACCAGGGGGTAAAATCGAATTAGGCGGAAACGTGTCGAGTCAATACTTGACGGCTATTTTGATGTCCGCGCCGTTGTCGACTGGGACGGTGGAGATTCAAGTCGTCACGGAGTTGATTTCGAAACCGTACGTGGAGATGACTATTAAATTGATGGAGAGATTCGGTGTGAAAGTGGACGCGGCTGAAGATTTGCAATCGTTCAAAATCCAAGGCGGGCAAACGTACAAATCGCCAGGGTCGATCTTTGTGGAAGGCGACGCGAGTTCAGCGTCGTACTTTTTAGCGGGCGCGACGATCACCGGGGGTACAGTTACCGTCGAAGGATGCGGTCTCGATTCGATTCAAGGGGACACGAAGTTTGCGTACACGATGGAGCAAATGGGCGCGACTTTGGAGTGGACGGCGAACTCGGTCACGTGCACCGGGCCGAAAGATGGGAAATTGAAAGCAATCGATGTGAACATGAACGCTATGCCGGATGCCGCGATGACTTTAGCAGTTGCCGCCTTATTCGCTGACGGAACTACGACCATCAGAGACGTCGCTTCGTGGAGAGTGAAAGAAACGGAGAGAATGATTGCGATTTGCACGGAAACTAGGAAGCTTGGGGCGGAAGTCGTTGAAGGCAGCGATTATTGCGTCATCACCCCACCGAAGGGCGGATTCAACAAAGGCGTCGCCATCGACACCTACGATGATCACAGAATGGCCATGGCTTTTGCTTTAGCGGCGTGCGGCAACGAAGACATCATTATCAACGACCCGAAAGTGACGAAGAAGACGTTCCCGAATTACTTCGATGTCTTAGCGACGGTCGTTGAGAACAAATAAAGAACAAAACGTGACCCCATGATATAATCTAGAGAGCGAGAGAATGAAACACACACATTTTAAATATATTCGAATAACTACTAATTAATAATGACAACTACATACTCTAATGATACACTAAGACATTCTCTCTTCCGTGATTACGCAGCAGGTGGTGGTTGCTCCATAGTCTGCGCGTTCAGCTCTGCAAACCTCACCGACACTCGCGCGCTATGTTTCAGAAATTTTTCGCAGCACTTGCTCACGCATCTCTCCTCGTCTTTTTCCAAAGATTTCCTTCGGAAACTATTGACGCACTCGCTGAAACACTTCTCGACTAAATTGTTATACATTCTCAAGCTGAAGTAAAGTAAAGAAATGTCACTCAGTCAAAGTCATTCGCGGTTGTTCCCTCCCGACTATTCGTTACTTTGTTGCGTCTCGCAACGCGAAGACGCGCAAAGAAGCGTGGTTCTGATTGATTTTCAGATAACAAAAAAAAAAGCAGTGGAAAAAAGAATGACGGCGGCACGAAAGAGAAAATAAATTCACACGCGCAATCTTCGTAGTCGTTATATGCACACACAAATTCAACTCACCTATCTCTCGTTTGCATGGTTTCAATCATGGCGACCATTTTGGTCTTATCCTCTTCTGGTAAAGAGTTTAACAGTTGCGGATCCATTTTTTTCTTTCAGAGTCGTCTGATGATTGATGTTCTCGTCGTCGAACAGGGGGTTGTGTCAAAAATGAAGAGAAGTGAGAAAAAAGAAGTGAGAGTGAGACAGAAAAGGTGCACGCACTCTTTTTTTTTTCGCACCCTCGTCTTTTTTCTTCACGCTCGAGAGAAAAAATATCGATCGCGGCGCCGGTTACGCACACATGTTTCCACTTCCCTCGATGGACGCTCATCAACAACATCATCATCACTATCGTCCTCAAGGCCACCAGTCGACGTCGGATTCGGAGGAGATGGCGTTCATGGCGTCGCATTTTTTGGACGGTATTTTCTTCTTTTTCTCTCTCTTGGACTCTCTTTTTTTTTTCTCTCTTTCTCTCTCTCTCTCCGCGTATTTTCATTTTCGTTCAACAACAAAACGATAGACTGATCGCGAAAGCCTCTCTTCCTCTCTCTGCTTTTTCAGAAGGGCCGAACGAGAACACGCACAGAGTCTCACACGTGGCGGGCTTGCCGTTAATGCTTACCGCGAACGATTGGCAAGCCGCCGTGGCGGTGTTGGCGACGAACGAGCAGCACCAGCACCAGCTCCAGGATCAGCAACAAGGACAAAAGAAAACGACTTCTCCCAGAGAAAAGGAGGAGGAGGAACGAGAAGGTTTAAGGAAAAAGATGAAGAAGAAGAGAAAGAAGAACGAACGAGAGAAGGACAAAAATAACGACGACGAAGAGGACGAGATTGAGAAGGTTGACGCGGCGACGCTCGCGGCAAACATGAAGAAAGTACCGCTCATCGAGAAAGATGCGAGAGGCGGCGGCGATCCAAACTTCCACGGCTTGAAAGAAGGTGGTGAAGGGCAAGAACAACAGCCACAAGAAGAGCGAGTACAGCAGCAGCAGCAGCAGCAGCAGCAGCAGCAGCAGCAAGAACAACAACAACAACAACAACAACAGGAGAAAGAAGCGACTCCGCCGCACTCCTCCAGGTTTCGAGGCGTGACGAAACACAAGCGTTCCGGTCGATGGGAAGCGCACATCTGGATACGAGACTCTAAGAAACAGGTTTACTTGGGCGGCTACAGCAACGAGCAGCACGCCGCTGAGGCGTTTGATCTTGTCGCGATGAAGTGCAAACTGATGAAAAATGGACGTAAAATCAAGTTGAACTATCCGGCGTCGAAATACCAAGATTTACAAGGCTATTTACTTTCTACGTCTCTCGAAGAACTCATCATGGCGGTACGTCGTCAGTCGCAAGGGTTCGCGAGAGGTTCTTCGGGTTATCGCGGAGTGACATTACATCCGACAGGACGGTGGGAGGCGAGGATTGGCTTACCTGGCGGGAAAAAGCACGTCTATCTTGGCTTGTTCGAAACCGAGGTCGAAGCTGCGCGGGCGTACGATGTAAAACTCGTCGAGTTACGGGGTCCCTCGATGGCGACGAATTTTGCAATGTCCAACTATGCAAAATCGATTAAAATCTTCTACGAAGAAAATCCGGACGCCGCGAACGAGAGCACAGAAAGTACGCCCTCGACGAAAGAGGCCAAGTTCAAGACAAAGAAGAAAAAGTCTTCTTCTCATTGATGATTATTTTTACTTTTCAACTGCTACTCTAAAACTACCACTACTATTTCCACCACTAAAACTAAAACGTAAACTACGCTCCTCGTTCACATCGAGTCCATTCCTATTTCATCTAATATGATTTTCAATTCTCTCGAAAACGCGTGCACCGGGAATCCAACCACGTTGAAGTAATCGCCTTCGATGCCTTTGACGAACGAAGACGCGTACCCTTGTATCCCGTAACCGCCGGCTTTGTCCGTCCACTCGTTCGTAGCCAAGAACGCGTCTATTTCTTGCTGTTCTATTTCCGCAAAGTTCACGATAGTCGTTTCCGAGAAGTGTTTCAGTTGAGCTTTAGTATCGTCGTTCGTATTGTAAGCGATGCACACGCCGGTGTGCACTTCGTGGGAACTGTTCGAGTGTCTCTCCATCATCTTTCTCGCGTCGTCTCTCGTCCCCGGCTTTTCCATGATGCCCCAACCTTTACTCTCCACGACCGTATCCGCAGAAATCACGATGAGATTTTTAAGATTTTTACTCCTCTCCTTTTCCTCTTCTCTTCTCGTTCGCGCGTACACCTCCCGCGCTTTCTCCGTGGCGGTTAAAACCGCGTACTCGTCTCCTCGCAATCCGTCTTTGGAAATGTTCTCCTCGAACGTCGAAGAGACGACGTCGAACTCGATCCCTAGGTTTCTCAAGATTTCCTGTCTGCGAGGACTCTTCGAGGCGAGCACGACGCGCCACTTCGTCGACGCGTTCAGCGCGTTTATGTATTGCAATATCATGTGTTTTTAGTCTCTCGGTGTGTGGTAGTATTTATACGACGTGTGTAACGAACGCTGGTGTGTGTTTGAGAGAGAGGTGAGAGAAAACGACGAGTCGAACGAAAATTTAGGTCACAGGTCACATAAATCTGTGAATAGGTTTCAGCGCAAAAGTCGAAAGTCTAAAATAAAACTCATCAGTGGTAGTGCGGGGTAGTAATCCTCATTTTTCGCAAAATTCTCGACAAGACACACACGCGCGCGCGGTCCGGGAGCGAAAGACGCGGAAAGAATTCGAGATACAGATATATAAGAAAAGGGAGATCGACGGACGGGAAGGTAAAAAATGTCGACCGATCGCATTCAGCTCGCGCTTCAGAAACGCTTAAACGTGTGTTTGAAAAAACCGGAAAACATAGTCTGCGCGGAGTGCCCGTCGCGTTTACCGCGGTGGGCGAGCATGAACTTGGGGATTTTCATATGCACGAACTGCTCGGGAATCCACAGAAGTTTAGGAGTGCACATTTCGAGGGTGCGATCGACGCAGTTGGATAAGTGGACGGAAGCTCAGGTCGAGTACATGGAACGCATGGGGAACGAACGCGCGAATGCGTTTTGGGAGAAGAATTTACCACCAAACGTGAAACCGACGAAATCGGATTTACCAACCGTGGAGAGGTACATCAGACAAAAGTACGAGAGAAGAACGTATTGCGATAAAGAGACGGATGGACCGGTGCCGCTGCCAGCGGGAGCGGTTACGAGCGGCGGCAGCGGTGGTGGAGGTGGAGGTGGAGGAAACGTAGTTGCTCTTCCGCAACAAGCGCAGCAACAACAACCACAACAGCACTCTGCGGCGGCGGGACTCTTAGACTTGTTCGGCGATATGCCGGTAGCACAAGCGCAGCCAACAGCAGTTCCAGTAGCAAATACTAGTAATCAAAGTGTTGGAGGAAATTGGATGGATTTCGGAAGCGCACCGGCAAGCACGACAGCGGCACCAGCAACGTCAACGAACGATGATGATTGGGGAGATTTCTCTGCTGCTCCGGCGCCGACTTCCACAACACCAACGACACCAACGACAACGACGACGACGACGACGTCCACAGCGCCTGCTAACGGTGGGTTAGACATGTTCGCTGGTTTCGACATAGCTCAACCGCAACCTACAACAACAGGAACACCACCATCAGCAGCAGCACCATCAGCAGCGAAAGTAGAAACCACCCCGCCAAAAAAAGTAGCATCAAAAGAAGATATCATGGGTTTGTTCGACGCGGCGCCGCCAATGATGCAGCAGCCGCAACATAACATGATGATGAACGGAGGGATAATGCCTCAACAGCAGCATCAAATGGCATCAATCGGAGGTGGTATGATGATGCAACAACAACAACAACAAAACGTAATGGGCGGAGGCTTGCCGCAAATGCAACAGCAGATGGGAGGAGGATTCATGGGAGGAGGTATGCCGCAACAGCAATTCCAACAACCGCAAATGATGCAAGGAGTAGGAGTAGGAGGAGGATACATGCAACAACCGCCGCCTCTAATGCAAAACATGTACGGTGGTATGCCTCCTCCTCAAATGGCGCCTCAGATGATGTATAATCAGCAACCGCAAATGCCACAGATGCCGCAAATGCAACAACAACAACTGAATCCAAACGCGGCGCCTCCAATTTCCCTCGATACTTTCGGCATGCCTTCGTCGACGACGGTCACGGCGCAATCCGTGCCATCGCCGAAAAAAGAGGATCTGTTTCCCGATTTGAAATGGTAAATTACATGGAAACACTAGAAGAGAGAGAGAGAGAGAGAAAGAGACATGAACACAGCTATGAAAACTTGTTTTTTATATAGTTAGTATTTTAGAATTGAAAAACCTTTGCGAACACACACAAATATTATTTTCTAGTCTTCGTCTTCTTCTTCGTCTTCGTCATCATCGTCCCACTCGTCTTCGTCTTCGTCTTCGTCCATACCAATCATGTCTACCGTTTTCTCCCCTCTCGCGTCCAACGCTTTGATTCGATCTCTCTCTTTCTGCGCTTTCAACTTTCTCTGTTCTTCCGCACGTTTCACCAAAAGCTGTTCGCGTTCGCCTTTTTCTTTCGCTTCCACTTCAGCTTTATACTTGAGCAAAGCAAAAACCCCACCGACGGCGGCCGCGACCGTCGCAGCTAATCTCAAATATCTGAATTTCGACTTCTCTTGAACGTTGTGCGTTTTCAACATCGTCACCAATCGTTGCGGTAAAGCTCCGCTCATCTCGTCTATTTTCTCTCCACTCTTCCAAATTTGGTACGTCGGTATCGCTTTCACTCCACACGCGATTGCAACATCCGGGACTAAATCCACGTCCACTTTATACATTTTGATTCGATTATACTCTGCCGTTCTCGATATCGTCGACATGTACGGTGCCATCCCTTTCGATCCCATGGACGTGGAAGACGCAAACTCGACTAAAACTATCGAGTCTTTCGCTTTTCGTAAGATTTTCATCCACTCCTGTTCGTTTGTTATGTTTTTTATCCGAGATAACTGAACCATCTTGCGAGCGCCTCCGGCTCTTCGCACGCCTCTTCGTGACATTATTATTATTCGTTACGACTTAAACGGGTATTTGCGCGCGTCCTTCGCGCGTTTTTATGCGTGTATGTGTGTATGTTGTATTGGATATGGACGTAAAAGTTCACCCAAGAGAAGGAGTAGTTCGTAGCAGTTTGTCGATTGTGGCGTCTCTCGGGCGGATAAAAAACCCAAAAAAAAAGAAGAAAACGAAGAAGAGAGAAGTGATTTGATGTGTTTTTTTAAACCAAAACCACTTTCATCACCATCATCATCATCGTCAGAAGTTGCTCGCGCGTATATAAAAAGCACACGACACACGACTTAAAACGCCGCAGTAAACGAAAAAAGAGTATGGGGGACGACGACGACGTCGTCGAAAACAACAACGACTATGATTCTTCGGACGGAGAGTATTCGGATTCGGACTTACACGCCGGTGGCGTCTCGGACACGGAGACGGACCAAGCCGTCATCGCGCAAGCCATGTCCGGCGAGGCGACTTTATCGGTAGACGTTGGGTCTTCTTTAACCCATTACGATTGGGCGGACATCGATAACAGCGATTTAGTCGCCAAAGTGAGAGGATCGGCTGGCTTTCGAATCATGAGAGAGATTCAACCATGGGACGGGGCGGCGTCTTCCTCTGCCACGGCGACTTTGTTAGATAACAAAATCTTTGAGTACTTTTACGTGCAAAGGAAAGACTCGGACGTGTTCAAGAAATTGGTGAAAGAGTGCTTTCCGAAAGAGTACGAGCAAGCTTCCTCGGATAAGGAGGAGAAAAAGAGATTGCAGTCCATGTGGGCGCAACAAATCATGGATGAGTTGAAAGGGATGAGAGAGTATGCGAAGCACACCATTCGATGGTTGACGGCGATAAATAACGCGCAAGCAGGAGATTTGTTGTTTCTGAAGAGAGAGGCGTTGTTGAATGGAGAACACTCTATTCAGTGGAAAGCTGCGGATATCGTTTGGGAGAGCGTGTCGAATAGGATTAAAGATCAAACGTTTGGCGCTATGCACGCGTGGACGAATAAATCTGGAGCGCAATCCGGCGGAGTCCCGAGAATGTATAAGCATCAGCACGAACTTTTGGAGGTTTTGGATAAACATTACACGGAAACTGAACAGGCCGCTGAGAGAGGAGGAAAGCCTCCTTTGCCGTTGCACGTCATTCTAAGCACCCCAACTGGGTCCGGTAAGACGTTTACCGCGGTTTTGACGTATTTGCGATTGATCAAGCAAAAGCACAAGGATATCATCTTGTTGTATTCCGTGCCTACAAAGCAGGTTTTGAAGAGAGTTGGCCAAGAGTGCGAGGCGCACGCGGTGCCATATTGGACGGCGGCGAGAGATAACACCGGCGACGGAACGATGACGCAAGTCAGAAGACCGTATTCTATCAGAGACAAGGCGAGAAATAAAAAAGCTTTGAGAGCGGCCAGGGCCATCGGAGAGAAAGTTTCCGCTGGTAGCGGTACGGTGGAACAGCAGTTGGAGTATGCCGCGGACATAGGCTTCAAATTGAAAGATCACGGCGCGGGGAAGCCAGACATTATCATTGCAGATTTGAACACGACGGCGAGAATATTAGAAGCGGCGAAGAAGCAGCCAGAATCGAGTTTTTATAACCAATCGAAAATTTTGCTCTATTTTGATGAACCGAATATGGGGATTCATTTAGACCCAAAAGTTTTAGGCGTCGTTTCAAACATTCAAGCGAATATGCCGCACGCAGCTGTGTTGGCCTCTGCGACGCTTGGCACGTGGGATACGTTAGAAGACTGGTGGAAAGGTCCGACAGAGGCGAGAAGAGATACTATTGAGATGGCGCCGTACGAGTTGCCAATGTCGAAACTCGCGGTTTTTAACCAAGCAACTAATGAAATTTCCAACATTTCTCCGTTTGGAATGTTCAAAAACTATGGTGAATTCCAAAGAGCTATGAATGATTTCCGCATTCCAACTTTATTGTTGAGACACTTGTCTGCCAAGCAAGGCAACGATTTGTTAGGCATCGATGGTCCGGAAGCATCATGGGAGAAAGTCTATGGGGACGTCAAATCGTTACGACTGGCCATCGAACCAAAAATGAAAACTATTCCGCAGCCTGATTTCGAAAAGTACAAAGTTCGCTGGGCAACTGGAGAAGGCGCGCCAAAGAAAGTTGCCGGCATTCGAGACGCTTTAAGTAAGGAAGGTGTCACCATGGTCGGTTGCATCAACCCGAGGAGAACAGCGTTGGAACTCGCCGGTTTCGAAAACAAAGAAGACTGGCAAGCCGCGGTGCATAAATTGAACTCTAAATTAAAAGAAGCCGAAAGATTGTTGAAAGAAAGTGCGAAAGCGGAAAAACGTGCGGCGAAGAAGAAAGGCGACGCTGACGATGAAAACCCAGCCGATGCTGGGGACGACGTTCAAGTTGGATTGGTCACCTTGAGACCGATGTTGAAAATCTCGTTAGCAGAGGCGCTGGAGTCGGACATCGATACATTGGTGATGCTGTCTCGAGGCGTCGCGTACGCTAGTGGTAAAGGTACGGAGACTATGGTGAAACGATTGTATAACCAAGCGCTGTTGACGGTGCCGGATTCTTTGAAAGGAAGGGCGCCGCCGTTGAACGTGCTTGTTGTCGATTACTCGTCTATTTACGGTACCGATTGTCCCGCCGTAGACACGTTGCTCTTGCAAGAAGAACTCGGAAGATTACTTGCCTGGGAAGATTTACAGCAATTCATCGGTCGTCTCCGTCGCGACGGCACGTGCATCTTCTTCTCCTTGGGTACTTTGCGAAAAGCCGTGTTGGGTTCTCAGGTCGAAGCAGAAGAAGTGCAGAAAACAATCAGCTTTCAGAAAGCTGTCGAGGAGGCAACCTTGAAACTCGCAGAATCGAAGCAATACGACAGCGTCTCGGTAAAAGGAGCTTTGGATCCATTAGCCGAACAGTTCGGTAGACGCAGTGGAGAAGCTGGCGCTTTTGCCGTGATTGCCCTCGCGTGCATGTCGTTGAAGCCACAAGACATGCCAGAATCTGACAAAGAACTCTCGGCGCAAATGATAAAAAACGTCGAGAAATTTAGCGAAGCTTTAGAAGCAGTTGTCGCGAAGAAACAGGACCAAATCAGTTTGGTTTCTATTCTCGAGTCTCTCGCATGTTCACAAGCTCCATTCGAAGGTCGAACTGGCGGTGCGAGAGTTTTGGGATGCGCTTCGTCGTTTCTCAAAGGTATTTATGACGCGGACGTGCTCTCGGAAGACGGTATTTTTGCGTGGGCAAATCAGCGGGCAAAAGAGATTAAGAGCGATCCGGACGCCGACCAAAGGTTCTTTATGAAGGTGAAACCATTTGTGCAGTGGTTGCAAGAAGCTTCGGAAGACGAGGAGTCAGACGAGGAGTAGATAATAAAGCACAAAGTAAGGAGAGTTAAACCTATTTTAAAATTAATCAACACCTATTATATTATATCTAACATCCATGTCCAAACATGCCTAAATCTATTTTTGCTCTACTTTTTCTACAGCGCAACCGGGGAAGGTCCACGATGCGTCACGCGAACACTCAAGCCAATCTCTCCTTGTTTTTCTATGCCATCCATCCAACTTTTTAGAGCTTCTTTAATGAGTGCGTCTTCGTTCACACTTTCAGGATAGGTGAACCCATACATCACCTCGTTCTTGTCGTTTATGCATTCGACTTTTACCAGCGAACACAAAGAGAGCTTTCTCGCGGCAACGTTTGCACTCTCTTCTTTTCCATTCTCACTTTCGCTATTCTTTTTCGATCCATAATAATATAAAATAGGGTACCCAAGCATCCATCCTACAAAAGTTTGAGGAGGTATCGCACCGTCGCCAAGATCCCTCTCGTCGATATTCGAACCCAAATTTGATTTCATTTTCGCGCGACAAGCCGTCATAATCGCAAGTTCGGAGGCTTCCAATCTTCGAGCTCGTGAAATTTCTTGGTCTAAATCCACCATAATCGGCACTTTGGTCGCTTTCTGCAACAACGACTCCTCCTCCTCCTCCTCTTCACCTAACGTAACCAAAACAACTGTATCGAGAACTGTGCAAACTTTCAAAAGCATTCCTTCTCCTCCTCTTTCTCCTCCCCTTTCACTTGAACCCGTCAGATCCACTTTCAAAACATTTTCATTCAGCTCGTCGGATATCAATTTTACCTCTTCTGCAGTCATCAATGGCGCGTAATCGAGCATGAACGCCGGGCGAACACCCCTAATTACAGATACAAAATCTCTGCAGAGTTCCCGCTTCACGACGGACTTTTTTCTCCGTATTTTTGATGCATCCACGAGATCGTCGAGGAGACTTTCAACCCTTGAGAGAAGCTGACTGTCATTGCCTGCGGATGCGGGAGGATGCATCTTTTATTTCATTAGTATTGTTCACCGATGCATGCTGTGTTTTGTTTTTGGGGAAATGTGTGTGCGACGCTTCTGCAAAAAATACTCGCTACGTACTACTCTGTATAAAAAATATCATTCTTACTTCTAACCGTGCGCGTGACTCCCGCCGCCGTGTCTGCTCGAACTTCTATCTCTAGCGTACGCCCAGTGTCGAGGTGGTCGACATCCACCGAAGGACTTGGAACACGGCGGGCAAGACTTCTTTCTCTCTGCGTACGTCTGTTTCGTCAACTCTCTCTTCAAATCTTTGCCTTTCATCTGCAAAGAAGTCGCTCGAAAGTTTGATAAATCTACAGTGGGCATTCCAGCTTCGCTTTTACACTCTTGGCATTTACTCTTAGATTCGTGACACTCCACCACGCACGGCTCGGCAAATTTGACTAGTTTCTCCTCGGCGAGTTTCTTCACGACGAACCACTCGGCGCCGTCTCGCTCGCCATTGGCGGGCTCATCGCACGCGTCGTAGTAGTGATACAAGGCACCATGTTCGCTAGAAACTTGAAAACCGAATAGATTAACCTCGTGACATCTAGATAGCGCTATTATGATTCCGTATAAACCGCTCGTCGGCATAAAATTTAAAGAGTGCGCCATATGTTCGACGAACCCTTGATCGAACGCCGCCATTTTAATGGACTTGTCGCCTTTCCTCGTTTTAATAAACGCAGCTAACGACGCGTGCGATCGCATGTGTACTAACAACAACTCTTTCCCTTCTCTGAATGCCCAATTTTGGGTGTTTGTGATTCTATGCGTCGTCTTTGATCCGGCGTGCGCTTCCAATCCGCCTTTTGTGGGCGCTGAGTTGAAGCGAAACACGGCATCGTGTTCATCAATAAACTTCCCATTTTCGTAATTCAACAATATCCCAGACGATCCAACCACGGCGCATTTATCATACACCTCTCCAACTGCATCGTTCTGCGGCATAATTGAAAGCAACTCTTGATCTACGGGACCTAACACTCGATGTCCTTTATCCGCATCCTTCTCTTTTCCAGGCAAAGTCACCTCGATATTTTTCCTCTTTCCGGTCACTTTCTTGCTCATCGTAATCGACCCGGCAAAACCCAATCCTTTCTCAATTTTAGCTTTAATGTGTTTCCCTTTCAAAGGGTAAGCCTTCTCGCAATGGTCGCCTATCCAAAGTTTCGCGCACAAACACGTTCGCGTATCTTTTTGACACACGCCTTTCGGGTGATGGCACGCGGTTGCATCGTCCGGGTCGCACGAGGCAGAGGAGGAAGAAAATCCACTATTCGCGCTATTTATACTGCTGCTATCATCTATGCTTATTACCATATCGTCGTTTGTGTGTCTATGCGTAGGCTCGTCTCCTTCTTCCTCTTCCTCTCCGCCGTTTCGAGTGCTACTGCCACTATTACTAGAATCCAACTCGTTCGCATCGTTATCCGCGTCTTCCTCTTCGTGACTTCCATAATTCGCCGTCCAAGCGGAAGCAGATGAAGAAGTAAACCACGAGGATGAACTCGACGAAGATGTCGAAGAAGAACTCCGGCTCGCCGCCAAGTTTGGAAGTTGTTGCACGTGATGATTAGGAGATGCGTTTTGTGGAGTTGATGAAATCAGAAACACGATAAACGCAGACATGACGACGGCGACGAGTAATCTCCTTTTAGGTCTCGATTGAGGAATCGATATCTTCATCGATGAGGACGATGCTATCGTCGTCGATGATGGTGCCATGATTTTGTATCGAGACGGAGAGAGAGAAGAGAGAGAGAGAGAGAGAGAGAGGAGAAGGAAAGGAAGTTTTTGTGATGTTTGTTGTGTGCTTTCCTTTTCCTTTTCCTTTTTTTCACACTTTGTGCAGGAAAGTCGGGAGGCAAAATCGACGCGAACATTATTTTAGGTTTTAGCGATTCATAACTGTCAAAAAGATATGTATGTTTTCTTCTTCTATTGTACAACAAAAAATGTGGACTTACTTACTTTACTATGTGAAACAGATATCTTTGTATTCCCTCTTACTCGTCGTCGTCGTCGTCGTCGTCTAATTCGGCTTTTAGAACGACGCAACTTCTATCCAAAATGGTAAACCTGTTCGCTCGTAACTGCGGACGAACCATGGCTTCCGCGGTGAACCTGTCTTCGTCAGAGATGTCGTCTGCGCTGACGAAATCAAACGGCGTTTCCAGAGAGGTGTCTAAAACACATCTCCAGTGTAACCCAGGCGGCAGCTCGGGTAAAGTGACCAACGCGCTCTCGTAGTTGGCGTTGAATGCGACGTAGAACTTTTCCGGGTCTTCTGGAGTGTTGGCGGAGATGGTGTACGCAATGAATCGACTGGTTTCTTCCCAATTGGGCTCGTGCGGCTTCAATCCGTGCCATTGACAGTTGGCGTCGGTCGGAAAGTCTGGTAAGCGAAAGGCGCCGTGTTGCGCGCGAAATTCAGCCATTTCCGAGCAAAATCGTTTTAAACCATCGCCAGAGAGCGGGTCTAACGCTTGGTCCCAGTCGATGTAGTTCAAGTGGTTATCGTGGCAGTACGTGTTGTTGTTGCCGTTTTTAGTGTGGCCGTACTCGTCGCCCATGGTGATCATCGGAACGCCTTGGGAGAGAAACAATGCGCAGAAAAAGTTGCGCATTTGTCGTTCGCGTAAAGCAATGACGTGCTTGTTCGTGCTCGGGCCGTCGGCTTCCGGGCCAGCGCCGCAGTTCCAGGAGATGTTGTGATTTTCGCCGTCGTTGTTGTCTTCGCCGTTGAAAAAATTGTTCTTTTCATTGTAGGAAACCAAGTCGCGCAAGGTGAATCCATCGTGACAGGTGACAAAGTTGATGGAACTTTTCGGTTTTCGTCCAGAGGCGTGGTAAATGTCCGGAGAACCGCACAAGCGAGAGGCCATGGCACCGACGAATCCGTCGGACCCTTTGATAAAGTTTCTCACGTCGTCTCTAAACTTACCGTTCCATTCAGCCCAGACGCCGTAGTGTGGGAAGGTACCGACTTGGTACAATCCTCCAGCATCCCAGGCTTCCGCGATCAATTTAACGTTACGTAAGACTGGATCGTTGGAAATCGCGCGCAACACGGGTGGATCTTCTAAATTCGTCCCGATTGGAATCCTCTGTAACGGATTTTTCGGAATCGGGTTCCCTTCGTGGTCGTAAAGCACCTCCTCTTCGTCGTAATACGGCATACCGTTCGTCGCGGAATCAGGAGCAGCGGCAGAACTCGGTTGCATGCTGGCTAATAAACTCAACTCTTCAGCCGTCGGTCCTTCCTCGCCTTTATAATGCGAGGCTTCTCTCGTCAAAATGCTCGCTAAATCGAACCGAAACCCATCGACGTGGTACTCCTCTACGAAGTGTTTCAACGAATCGACGATTAAATCCACCACCATCGGGTGATTGCAGTTCAACGTGTTTCCGCACCCGGAGTAGTTGTAAAACTCTCCAGTCGGTGCGGTCACGTAGTAGCTTCTGTTATCCACGCCTCTGAAAGAAAGCGTCAAACCTTTTTCGTTCCCTTCCGCGGTGTGATTAAACACAACGTCTAAAATCACCTCCATATCGTTCCTGTGACACTCTCGAACTAACTTTTTGAACTCGTCGTTGCTCTTTCGTCCGCAATCGGCTTCGCCAACTTTTGCGTATTTTGTCATTGGAGTGAAAAAGTTCACGGTGGAATACCCCCAAAAGTTTCTTCTCAACTCGCCGGTTTCTGGATTTGGTTTGTTTTCGTCGGAGTATTCGAGCTCGTTAAACTCGTGAATCGGGAGTAACTCTAAGCAATTCACACCAATCGATTTCAAATACGGGAGTTTCTCGATCATATCCTTATAGGTTCGTCCTATACCTCTCACGTGACCCTCGTAGATGGTTAAATCGGCAAGATCGTACTCTGGCGATTCCACGCCTTCCCAATCGAAAGCGTTCGTCTCCAAATCACTATACAAAGCTGGAACTCCGCTCGCATATTGCGGCCAATTCTTTTCCAAATCGTTTTCTGCGCGTTTATTCGTTTCCCCGTACCCTTCGCGGTTGCAACACACGTGCTTGGCGTACGGGTCCAACACGACTTTGTTAAAATCAAACGCGTGCCCCGGTAACTTTGGACCGTTTACTCGATATCCGTATAAACATTTCTCGGACAAATTGGGCACTTCCACGTGCCAAATCACCGCCTCGTCCTTCGCTCTTTCCGTCTTGAAGCCACTCTCCGGGTCTAAATCAATCTCTGCCGTTATTTTACCATACTTAAAATCTTCCTCGGAATATAACACCAACGTCACGCTCGTCGCGTTTTGTGTCCGAAGTGCAAAGTTCACGCTCTCGTTTTCCAACCTCGTCGCGCCCAGCGGAGACGGTTGCCCGCACGTCGGTTGGCCTCGATTTAACGGAGTTTCTTCGATCGGTCGGAGTTGTCTCGCTAATGATATCTTCTTTGCTTTTTTAGAAGCTGGAATTGTTGTTTTCGTTGCTGACTTCGTCTTCTTTACCTTTGGGGCGGCGGCAGGTGAAGGAGGAGGAGAAGGAGCAGGAGGAGGAGCAGGAGAAGCAGTTGCGACTGCCGAAAGGACGTCTGACTCTTTCGGTTGCGAGGAAGCTGGACTGACTCCACCACCACCGAGCGCGGCTGGATTGTTCGGATCGCCAAACTTTGTCTTTCTCTTTGGCGGCGGAGGATCCGCGGAATACACGTTTTTCTCTGCCACCGTTGTTGTTGTTGTCGAAGACGACGACGACGACGACGATGACGTTCCTCTTCTTCCTCGTTGGTTTCTAATCCTCAAAATCGTTTTTAACGAAGCGCTTTTTGGATAAAAACGAGAAACTCGTTGGAAATTATCTTTTGCGTTTGCCGATACGCCGAGCGATCGCATCGAAGCGCTCATCGATGAAAGAGTCGCGGCAGGAACCATCATCGTACGATATATCTTTTTTACTCTCGGCGGCTACTGTTACAGCTGCTAAGTAATGCAAACCGGGCGCGCGCGCGCTCTTGTAAAAGTAAAGTTTTTTATTTTGCGTGAAGATTATTCCACCTCGGACGGACGCGCTCGACTTGATCGATTCAATAATTTTTTGTTTTTTGTTCAGCAGTGTTCAGATCACGCACAAATCGCGAAGAAGAAAAAGAAGGAGAAGAAGGTGCGAGCGACAACCTGCTGCCGAGACGAATTTGATTTTGGTGTGTGTGTGTGTGTGTGTGTGTGTATGTATAAGTGTGTGTAAGTAGAATATATCATAGTTGCTTAAATCAAAATTGCAACGTCGTGACAATGGAAAAGAAATCATGCAGATTTCATCGTCCTTGCCATTCGAATCGCGGCGCGAACTGCGTTCCCGGCGTATGCGACTCTTGTTTCCGCCTGCTCGGCCGTCGCGCCGGGACCGATGATACCCATACCGACCGGTTTGCGATATTCCAACTCCAACTGCTTAAAAATCAACGAGCACGTGTTTCCCATCTCCTCTCCGTGTAAGGTTGAACCTTTTTCTATGTATCCTAAAACACACGCCGCGTCTAACGAGTCGTCCATGAGCATGTTTTCTAATATTAACGGCGCTTCGTACGTGCCCGGGACGAAGACGACTTTGGTGATTTCCGCGTTCATCGCCAACGCAGAAAGGCGAGCGTCTTCGAGCATGCGGTTCATGAGTTGATCATGGAATTCACCTTTTAATGTCAAGGTAGAAAGAAGAAGAAATATGTTGTTATTTAATATCATACAATTTGTTGTTTGTTTGTTGTTGTTGTTGTTGTTTGTTGTTGTTGCAATAAAGACAAAGAGTAGAAGAAGAAGAAGAAGAATGAAAAACGAAACGTACCAATGACTACTCCGAGTTTCACATTGACGCCCTCGTTCACATCTCCGACGTGAGAAATCTCACAATTCGTCCACTTAGGTTTCTCTTCGTCGGTTTCGTGCGCGAACGTCACTTTCCCTGGACTGTGAAACTGATACGTTTCCTGTATCTTAGCCGGTTGTTGTTGTTCGCTCGCTGACGATGACACGCGAACTCCTCCTCTTGTGCTCTTTTTTGACGATGATGATGATGCTACTAATGATGGTCTACTGAGAATAATACTATTACTATAGTGTCGTCGTCTAGAAGGAGAAGAAGAAGAAGAGGAAGAAGACGCGGCGGTCACCGCCGCCGTGGTGAAAGTTAAGTTGAGCATGATGTGACACGATTTTGTCGCGAGCCAGCACAAAAATCCTCCAGCACTGATGAGTTTCTTGAAGTTATTTTCCCCTGAAAAAAAAACACGAAACATAGTGCTATTCCTAAACCCTAACGAGTTACGATCGTACTAATACAGGATATAATTCTATAGTCGATTGCTACTTCAGTATTCTTCAAGAATACGAACTTTTCAACTCTGATGACGAGTGACGAGCTGTGTGGCCGAGCACGAAGTACCCGTGTCGCAAAACATTTTCTCTTCGGAGAAAACTTGCGATACATTGATGACTGCCCCTTGATATCATTCCAATCTCGGTGGACGCCACTGCAGCTTTTCTGAAGAGTTTTCTTTTTTGCCGCCGCCGAGTTCCGAAGTCTCCTCTTCCCTTTTTTTTTCTTCCTTTCTTTTTCTTTTTCTTCCTTTTTTTTTCGTTTTTTCCTTTCTTTTCTGATGAATTTGTAGTGTCTACTATTCATCGCCGCACAAAACCGAGCACCAAAAGAAGAAGAAGAAGAGAAGAGGAGAAGAGAGAAGAAGGAACGAACGATGATGCGCAACCGCCTTCTTCAAAAGAGGCGCCTTTTTGCTTCTGTTGAAGTAGCCTCTTCTTCTTCTTCTTCTTCTTCTTCTTCCTCGCAACATCATCATCTTCATCTTCATCAACTTTTCAACAACAACAACAACAATAAAAAACAGTTTAACGACGTTTTTGTTGGTGCTTTGAATATCGATGGGAAAGAAGTTACACGAAAAAGAAGAAGGAGAGGAGATGAAATCGTGATATCGCGCGGATTTGGAGCGTCTTCTTCTTGTACTTCTTCTCCTTCATCATCATCTTCATCTTCTTCTTCATCTCCTCCTCCTCCTCCTCCTTCCTCCTCCTCTTCCTCCTCAAATCCTCCTAAAAAAGACATTTCAAACTACATCGCCTTGGCGCGTTTAGACAAACCCATAGGCATATATTTGCTCGCGTATCCGTGTTTGTGGTCGATTTTGCTATCCTCGTCCACGGCTGCGATACCACCGACGACGGAAAAGATTGCAGCCATTACCGCCTTGTTCTCCGGCGGCGCCGTGTTGCTTCGAGGCGCCGGGTGTACCATCAACGACATTTGGGACAGAAAAGTAGACGCTAAAGTAGAGAGAACGAAAGATAGGCCGATAGCATCGGGTAAAATAACGGTACCAAACGCGTTGGCATTTTTAGGCGCGCAATTAGGATTAGGAAGCGTCATTTTGTACCAGCTCGATTTCAACACGCAGATTTTAGGCTTGATGTCTCTGCCGTTGGTCGTCGCATATCCGCTGATGAAACGAGTGACAAACCTGCCGCAATTATTTCTTGGGTTTACTTTCAATTGGGGCGCATTAATGGGTTGGACTGCAATCACTGGGGGTGTTTTAGAAGCGCCAGCGTTGGCTTTATACGGGAGCGGCGTGTGTTGGACGATGGTGTACGATACAATTTACGCGCACCAAGACATCGACGACGACAAGAAAATTGGCGTCAAGTCCTCCGCGAGATTGTTCGAGAACAACACGAAAGGGATTTTGTCTACTTTTGGCGTCGGTGCAATCTCTGGTTTGCTCGCCAGCGGGTACTTAGCGGACGCGCATTGGACGTTTTACCCGTTCCTTTTGTCCACCGCGGGGACGCACTTGTTTTGGCAAATATACACCGTCGATTTGAAAAATAGAAAGGATTGCGGAGATAAGTTTCGAAGCAACCAAACCTACGGAGGTTTAGTTTTAAGTAGCATCATAGCCGCAAAGGTTGCCGAGAACGTTTTGTAATGTATCATTATATAGTAGTGTATACCAGTATGTATTGTATATATAATGGTAGCTTTTTTTTAAAACATGCTATTGATTTCGTCTATTTTTTGTTCGGCTCCTTCCCCGCCGCCGCCGACTAAATGCGCCAACTTTGCCTCGCTGTACAACCCAGCTTTCAGAAAACTCTCGCCGGCTTTGTCGAATTCATTCCTGGCAATTTCGTGCGCCCATTTCGCCGTGACCGAAATATCATCGCCACGTTCGCTATTACGCATCATTAAATAGTGCGAGAGATGTCCCGAAAACTCGTCCGGGAGTTCTCTGAGCATGGCCGAAACTCTTCTCCTCGAAGACGCATCAGAAGAAGCAAAAATCTTTTCAAAGACGTAAAACGCAAACCCGTTCTCGTTAAATGGAGCAGCATCTTCTGCTTTCAACGTTCGCATGTAGTGAAACAATCGCGCTTTTCCACCTTCCGCGTCGCAAAAGGTGAACAACTCGTCGTAGCCAAAGTGCGATTCGCACGTCGCAGCGACGTTTTCCGCGGGACACACGTGCGCCCGAGCGCAAAGAAGCAATGTCGGCAGTATCAACTTGCGATCGCTCTTATACTCCATCAAAGATCGCTCCGTTCTCGCGTAAAGAACGTTAGATGCAGAAGCGTCGAGTAAAGGTTGTGCCACCGCAAATAAAGGAACACCAACGTCCAACCTCTTCCTCGCATTGAACACATCGATGGAGAATTTTGAAATTGTTCGCATACACTCTCTGGCGCTTGCTTGCGACGTCCAGTTTTCTTCAACCGAAACTCTTTGGGCCGGATATAAATCCGACCAGCATCGTCTGTATTCGTTCGAACAATCGAGCGCGATGGAAACAATTCGTGCCGCTTGATTTATGCACTCATATTCGACGTCGTCGGCTAAACGCTCCGTTTGTTGAGAAGCTTCTTTAATTTTCTGTTCGACAACCGCGCAAGTCGCCTTCCAAAAGACGCTCGAAAAGAAAGACGAACGGCTGAAAAAGATGTCGTCGACATCGATAGCGTCATCGCGAACGAGACGAGTCAGCGTGCCATCGCCTTTTGCTATGTCTTTCCCCGCGAATCGCACTATGTCGCTGAGTAAACTTTGTTGCTTTTCAGTTTCTTCCATCTTCAATTGATCTAACAACACTCGCAATCTCAGCAACGCAAACGTCGTCTCTCCGTGTCTCAGAACTTCCATCTTTTCCGATGGGGTCGTGTTTTCCCACGCGCCTGAATCGACGAGAAACTTTGCGTATTTCTCATGCACTTGCGCTTTTTCTTCCAACAACGTCCTCAATCCTTTACCGGTTCCAGATGTTGCTCCTGCCCAGCGTTTCGGTAAGGTGTCTACAATAGCCGCCGAGTGCGCCGCGAACGGTTTCGTAGCTTTCGCGGGTCCCGCGATGGTTTGTTTCGCCGCGAGCTCTGCGATGGCTTCGTAATTGTTCAAATTTTCAAACGCGTCTCTCACAAATCTCGCATCGGCTGCTCTCGCACTTTCGTCGTACGCCGTTGAGACGCTGGCGTACGGTGAACGCGGATTGTTGTCGTCATCGAGCTTCATCTCGTGCGCTTCTCTTACCAGCGGCGAAAACATTTGTTTGCGAACGTCTACGATGCGCGTTTTCATGGGACTCGTAAACGGCTGCGCCGACGTCGCTTGCGGCGGTGATGCGTATTCCTCCGATTCTGGTGGTGAAAACGTCCACACGCACGACCTCGATGGGTCCAGCACCAAGAAACTGTTGTAATCGCGCAGACAGCGGCACACGGATACGACGGATTCTTTCAAAATCGTAGATTTATGAAAGTGCTCTCCGTAGTGGCACGTCGCGTTCGCCAGTTTCCTTCGACCACTTGTGATACTAGCGTTACTATTACTACTATACGTAACAATGGCGTTTCCTTGTCTCGAGAGTGCGATTCTGTCGCACTCAGATGCCGTAATTTCAAACGAGCGCACCAGATTTGCTGTGAGCGTCGACGCAGAAACCTCGCCGGTGTTCTTTTCCATTTCAAAGACGTGCGCAACCTTTGCAAATTGCAAAGACTCGCACAAAACGACGCTCAAAAATCTATTATTACTATCACTACCACTACCGCCACCGTAACGGCTGCTACTGCCATTAGGCAGAGAAATCCAATCCGAATGTAAAACTTTGCTAAATGCGTTCGTCTTTGCCGCAAGTTTCTCGTTTACGTCGCAATTGCACACCATCTCCGGCGTCATCACGGACGAATCCAGCGAACACAACCACATTTCCATCGATCCTTTCTCTTTAACTACATAGAACATCCTCTGAACCGTGTTCATCCCCGTGTTCCCGCCTCGCAAAGCCTCTCGCGACATCTCCGCCCACATCATCGCCACCACCGGTTGCTCGCTCCCGTTTTGAAATAGAAAGCTCCCCGCCTTCTTCGATATCTTTGAAGCAATTCTCGCGGCAGCCGTCGACGGCGACGCCAAAAGCGACCCGGCTCCTCCTTCCCCTCCTCCTTTCCTCGGGGTGGACGAATAGTCGTATTCCGACCCAACCGACAACGCCGCTCCTCCTCGTCTTTCGCACTTATCGACGACGCAAGCTCTCACGGTATCGTCGCATCGAGCACACCACACGTCCCCGTTCGCATCACCTAAAAGTACAACTACGCCACCATCTCCCGTGGCGGAAGCGATCAACGTCGTCAATCGATTGCTTCTTTCTCGTCGTTCGTCGAAACATTTGCCGTGGGTTGCCGTTTCTTCTTCATCTTCATCTTCATCTTCAGCCGCGGCTATAAATGTGACAACCCCGGTTCTTTTCGACGCGAAGACGCAGACGCGTTTCTTCGTCGTGGTGGTCACGATATCGCAGAGGATATCGTCGACATCGTCCGGAACATGCGACGACGAAGGCGGCGAAAAATGAATGCTTCGAAACGCTCTCTTCTTCCCCTCCTCATCTTCATCCTCATCCTCATCAGCGGTAAACGAAGCGACGGCGACGATATCGTTCGAACCTCCCTCGCCGCCACCGGCATCGTTCATCTCCATTCCCTCCGTCTTCTTCTCGACGACGATAAACGCGAGCGGTTGCTCCTCTTCCTCTTCGATTTTTATCCTCGCGTTGCTGCTCAAACTTCCTCGGCGACGACGATTCCCTCCCCACGAAGAAGAAGGAGAAGGAGAAGAAGTGTTCAACGAGCGGCGCTGCTGCTCGACGGCGACGACGACGGGGGGTGGGAAGAACCCTTCCGGTAAATCGCGCGTCGGCGGTCCTTCCATCTTCTTCTTGTGTGTGTAAGTGTGTGTGAGTTGCCACGCGCTTTAAAGTTTCTGTTGTTCAAACGTGTAAGGTTTCATCAAAAGTGCGGCACTTTCTCTCCTCTCTCTGCGCATCTGATATCTCTAACAAAAAGTCTCTCTCTCTCTCTCTCCGATGAAAAACGAACGAGAAGAACAACACGGATAGATAGATAAAAAACGAAACGAAACGACATGTCGTCTTTCTCTCTGTTTGGCGATTTACCGAGCGCGAGGAAGACGGAAGAGACGGTAATACCGCGTTGGGAAAAAACAAAGGAAGAAAACGAGGACGATGCCGTTAAAAGAAAATCAGAATCAGAAGAAGACAAAGACAAAGAAGAAGCGACGACGACGGCTTCGATGAAGAGACAAAGAGTCGAATCTGGAGAGAAGAAGAAAACGGAGGAGGAGGAAGAGGAGATAAAGAATAAAACGATCGCGTCAAAGAACCAAAACGGTTCGTTTTTTTTGAAAGCGCAACGGGCGAAGATGCTGAGAGCGAAACAACAACAGCGACAAAACCACCACCACGCGGAAACCCCTAATAATAGTACTAAAGTGTCGTTACGCGTTAAAAACGACGACGGAGCGAAAATAAAAGAACAAGAAGAGGAGGAAGGAACCACCGCCAATGGCAGCTCAGCGGCGTGGGACTGTCCAAACGAGTACGATCCGTGCAAACCAAACTCCTACGAGGACGCGAAACTCCAACGCACGCGAGATGACGAGGAGAAGACGCGGCGAGAGAAAGATTGGATGGAGCGAAAGAAAATCAAGGAAGAAGGAGAGCGCGAGAAAAAGATGAGAGAGAAGGAAGAGAGTGAGAAGAAGAAGGCGGCGGGAAGTAGTAAAGGCATGTCCATGGCGATGAAGATGATGAAGAAAATGGGATGGAAGGAAGGTAAAGGTTTAGGTAAAAATCTAGACGGCATAGACTCGCCTTTAGCGATGAAGAAAAACGGGAGAGATACGGGTAGAATTATAAAAGAGAAAGCTCTGTTTTCTTCCTCGGAAAAGAACGAAACGGAAAAAGGATGAAACAGAGAAGGACGGGAGAGAGCGAGTTTGCTTAGATTGCACATCGCAGCGGCGGATTTAGAGATAATTTAGAATAGATGATTTTATTAGAAGATTTTAAAGAGTAGATTATTTTGTAGCGCAGCACATCAAAGAAAAAGAAAGGCACGTCATTCACCAACGAACGCGTCATAAACAAACGCACGGAGATAATACGCTCGAACAAAAAGAACAATAAGAAGCAAGCTAGGGAGATAGCACCGCTGCGAACTGTGAAAGAATGCGAGCGGCGGCTTCTTCGGCGCCAAAATCCTTCTCGACCCGCGCGTTCCTTTCGTCGGCATCGAAACACTCTTCGTCTTCTTCTTCTTCTTCTTCTTCGGGAAAACACGGACAGTTAAGAATTACGCGCTGCTCTTCCTCTTCATCCTCCTCATCGGACCACGCTAACGATACTAAAATGGTCAAGAAAGAGCCGTCCATGCCACCGTCGTCGTCTTCGTCGGGGTTACCGGTGAAAACCATCCTGGGAACGATGACGTTCGGGTGGAGTTACAGTTCAGAAGATATGGCCGAAGCTCAGAGTGAAAAGCTCTTGGATTTTTTTATCGAAGAGATTGAGAAAGGAACGTCTTCGTCTTCGTCTTCGTCGTCGTCGTCGTCTTTGATTGAGTTAGATACGGCGATAGCGTACGCAGGAGGAAATACGGAAGAAATATTAGGACGCATATTCGCTCGCATGCCGAAAGAGAGACTCGCGAAACTGTCAGTCGCGACAAAGGCAAACCCGTGGGGGGAAAAGATGGCGAGCGTTGCCGGCGAGGGCGGATTACGAGCTGAAAAGTTTCGCGCGCAAGTAGGAAAGAGTTTAACGGCACTCGATCCAAAAAGCATAGATATTTTATATTTACACGCTCCAGATTCGGAGACGACTTTGTACGACGTGTTGGAGACCGCTCAAGGGTTGTATCGTTCCGGTGCGTTCAAGACTTTAGGATTATCAAATATGAGCGCTTGGGAAGTGGTGAGAGCGCACGCGATTTGTAAAGAGAATCAATGGGTCTTACCAACGATATACCAAGGGATGTATAATCCATTGACGCGACAGGTTGAGCCAGAATTGATTCCCGCGTTGAAGAGTTTGAACATGCGCTTTGTGGCGTACAATCCATTAGCCGGCGGGTTGTTGACTGGCAAACACGAAAAGCTATTAAACGGGAGCGGCAGCGGCGACGACGGAGGGATCAAAGCCGGAAGATTCAAAAATAACGAGATGTACAAAGCGCGCTTCTGGAACGAGGCTTATTTCGAAGCCGTGGAGGTGATTAAAAAAGCAGCCGAGGAGGAGGGGATTACGCCGACAGAAGCGAGCTTGAGATGGATGTATTTCAACTCGAAATTATCTGGTGCGAAAGGGGATGGAGTCATCATCGGAGCCAGCAGCATAGCGCAGTGTCGAGAAAATTTACTCGCATCGAGGAAAGGACCGCTTAACGAGAAATTACTAAACGCGTTCGATGAAGGCTATGAACTCGTGAAATCGGTTCAACCTCCTTACTTTCGCGGTCATTTTTTACTCTGATTGTTTTTCAAATGAATAATAATAATACACTTGCGCACATAAAATACACAGTATGCCTTCTTTTGATATTACATGTACAAGCGCGAACGCGCGCGCGTCACTTACTCCTCTTTCCTCTTCGACGCGCCTCGTCGCTCTGCGAACAAAACCGACGACATTGCCATTAACGAGGCAATCATCGTTAACGCGATGCCAATTAAAATCGACCCGTAAAGTTTCGGCGACTTTTTAAAACTCTCCTCCATCTCGTGGAACATAGCGCCCATTCCAGCTTCACCTTTCGCCTTCATCGCGTGTTGCCAATCTCTTTTCGCGCGAAGCTTACCCTCTTTGAATACTCGCATCGCCATCTGCGCCCGAACGCTCGTCGCTTGTGCCATCGATAGCGGTTCCGGTACACTTAGATATCGAACCTCTCCTCCTCCCTCGCTTTCCTCGTTGGACATCTCTAACCACTCTTGCACGTCTTTTACGCCTTTCCCGAACGCTTTGTGTTCTTCTCCTTCCGGATGCCTAGCTTCAAACAGTCGCATCTTCCGTCGCTCGAAAACCACCAAACACGGGAACGTCAAGCCTGCGTTTGCAAATCTCGCTCTCGTGAAATACTCTTCGTCCACGTTAATCGTCGCCGCGATGAACGGTTCTCCCCCGTACTCCTCCTCTCCTCGTTGTTCTTGGTGCTGCAATTTATCCAACTTCATCAAACTCGCTTTCAGCGTCGGCGTTAAGAAGTGATTCGACGAGTGAGAGGTGTCGAAGTAGACGACCCACTTCCCGCTCGTCTGTCCCGTGGACGATTGCGTTTCGTGTTCGAACGTTTTGTCGGTGAGAGTTACGAGCGCGCGTTGTTGGGAAAACGAGAAGGAGATGCAGAAGGTGGAGAGGAAGACGAGGAGAATTGTTGCGAGCATTGATTTCTTCGCGGTCGTCCGAGAGGACATGACGATTGCGTCGCGCGCGTTTTGTGCGATATGATTGTGAACGGAGAGAAAATATCTCGCGCCGACGAAGGAAAAAAATTGTAACGAACACGCGCAAACACACCTTTGTGATGTTTTATATTTGATATTTTTGATTTTACACCCGTGAAACTACATACACACGACGGATTCATGAAAGAACGACGACGACACGACATCATCTCTCCTCTCTCTCTCTCTCTCTCTCTCTCTCTCTCTCTCTCTCTTTCTCTTCCTTCTCGATTTTGAAGCGCTCGCTTCGCATCATAAACCTCTTTTCTTTTCTCTCTTTCTCTTTCTCTCTCCGCTTACTTTTCTTCGCTGGCTTCTCCGTCTTTGTTGTCTTCTTCTTCTTTATTCCCAGTCTTCCCCATCCATCCAGCCACGATTGGCGTCAACGCCACCGTCGGCGGAAACCGTATCGGACTCGCCGCTTTGTGCGCCGCGTACGCAATCGCTACCGTTCCAACTTTCTCTGAATTTTGCGTCGCCGTGATGCCGACGATGGACAACAACGCCGCGACATCCACGCCGGAACTCACCAACACGTAAAACACGCCAAAAGAAACCAAAGAGAGAGAAATGGAGGTGATTAAGTACGCGGACCCGTAGGTTTTCAACAACTGTTTCGCCATATCCATTCGAGACCCGCTCAATTGCCCTTCTCCTTCTTCCCCCGTCGTCGTTTTACTACCGCCGTTGTCGTTCGACTTGAAAATTTTCCACAGTCCAGCTTCTAGTCCCCATTTCTTCGTGATTTCATCCACCTCTTTCGCCGTGGAAGATTTTTTATCCTCCTTCGTCGCTCTGACGATCGTAAACTGTCTCATTTTTCTTCTCGTTCTTCTTCTTCTGCTATCGTTGTTGTTGTTGTTGTTGTTGTTATTCGCGCTGCTTTTGCTCGTCGTAAATTCCCGTCCGTTTCTTCTCCTCTCGTGGTCGTCGTCGCCGCTGCTTTGGTGGAAGACCGAAAAACAGTAACAGCGACGACTGCGCAATCGCACCCCTCCTTTTGCCACCGCGATCGCCGCTCGTCTCCCCGTTCCTCCTCCGCCTCCGCTTCGCGCGTTTTGTCCGTTAAAGACGGTGTCGTTCGTGTTCGCGGGACAAAGTCCCAGAGACGAGGACAGCGATATCATCATCGAAAGGACGCGTGCCGGCGTGTGTTTTATTTAGGTTTACTCCTCGCGAGTTATTGTTATTATTCTTTCTAAATAATAACGATTTTCTTCTTCTTCTTCTTCTTCGCAATAAGACGGCCAACAAACACGTTCGTTGTTTGGAATCTTTTGCTTCTCTCGCCCCTCTCTTCACTCTTCTTCTTCTCTGTTTTTGCCTCGCGTCGTCGTGCGTGTCGTAAAATTTTTTTTTCGCGCTCCTCCCCCAAAAAGGGGCAAAAGCAAACAGACTCTCGCCGCACTTCTTTTCCTTTTTCCAATCTCTCGCGCGCAGAG
>Ga0255769_10001094_pt1 | contig 31820 bp, 20 predicted proteins | sample 041ome_9_FD_179637 | JGI IMG/M metagenome (GOLD analysis project Ga0255769, IMG submission 179637) | Coastal salt marsh microbial communities from the Groves Creek Marsh, Skidaway Island, Georgia - 041413US metaG (version 2) | ecosystem: Environmental > Aquatic > Marine > Intertidal zone > Salt...
TTCGCGCGGGTACTACAAATGCGGATTCAAGTGGCCATTAATCCTCTTCATGGAAGAGAGATAGGGTTTAATGCCCTAAACAAATTTCTCTCGAAAAGCTTGCCTTGGGAAGAAACTCTTTCGGTACACATCACATTATATCATCACGTGAGCGCTTAAGAAGAAGAAGTGGAGAAGAAGAAGAAGACCAAGAGCAGAAGAAAAATTATGACGCCAGAAAAGTGCCAATCGGAACTCAACGACGTCCTCCGCAACAACCCGACGATTACGTTCCTCTTGGACAAAATCGAATCCTCCGGGTGCGCCATCGATCGCTCGAAATTCTTCAAAATCGAGAAATGTTCGAAACAAGTCTGCGGGGGATTCGTCCCGGAAAAAGGCGTCAGCGTCTGCCACAATCACATACAAACGAGGACGGAGATGGAGAACTTATTAGCGCACGAGTTAATACACGCGTACGACGATTGCACGAGGAGGAAGATGGATTGGATGGACGTGAGGCATCACGCGTGTTCGGAAGTGAGAGCGGCGAATTTGAGCGGGGACTGTCACTGGTGCGTTCGTTGTTGTTGGTGTTATTGTTGTTGTTGTTACGCTTTTGCGAGAACGCGCTCGTTTTGGCGAATAGTTTTTTTACTTTCGACGAGACTTTTGTTATCTTTTGAACGGCGACTAATAATAACTCTTTCTTCTTCTTTCCTTCGCGTGCGTGTGTGTGTGTGTGTGTGTGTTATTAATAACATTATTGTTATTCACAGGGTAAACGAATTTTTCCGCGGGAACTTACAACTGAAAGGCCAACACAAGACGTGCGCGAAACGGAGGGCGGAATTGAGCGTAGCAATGAGCCCGGTGTGCGAAAAGCGAGAAAAGGACGGGATAGAAAGTAAAGAGGAGTGCGCGAGGAACGCGGTGGAGAAAGTTTTAGATCGGTGTTTTGGGGATACCAAACCGTTCGATGATATCCCCTAACAAAGAGATTCATTCGCGTAAAAAACGGGACGCTGATAATATAGTATTTAGCAAAATGTAAAATAGTATTTAGATGGTGTATTAAAAATGAAGACGAGAGAGTGCACTTCAATCTCTCTCTCTCTCTTTCTCTCTTTCTTTCTCTTTCGTTCGTTACGTGGTCGTCGTAGAAGAACAAAAAAATGTCGCGAATAACTCGCATGATGATGTTCTTCGACTGATTTTTCAACTCGCGGCTCAAGACATCCAATCCGGTTTCTTCAAGCCTTTCAAACCTTTTCTCATCAAGTCTCCGAATTCGCCCTGCGCTCTCGAAACCGCGCCGGTAACTTGGTCTTGCACCTTCGCCAACTCCTCCGCTTGAATCTCCGCCGCCGTCTTCGGCGGCGCAAACGCCGGGTGCTCCATCAACGCCTCAAACAACTGCGTCCCTCTCAACGCGTTCGTCAGCGGCATGTGCCCCGGCGCCGCGTCCGCTCGCCATAAAAACTCGTTCGGAAACTTGCGATAGTCCCCATTCTCTCCCGTCGTCCAATCGATTTTCTTAAAAAATTTCGCCCAGTTCCTCTTTTGTGCCACCCATAACTTTCTCTGAATCGCAAACCCGTACCTTCCTCCGGAGAAGTGCGACCAAAGAGCGTCGACGGTTTTTAAATCAGTCACCGGCATATTTTTCACCTCGGTGAAATACACCCACTCTCGGTCCTCGGCGTCTTCACCCGCCAAGACGCACATCAGGCGTCTGTGTTCGTCGTCCGCTTTTTCCCACTCGCCGGATTTCAAGAGGTCTCGGAATGGGGCGTAGTCCACGCCCATCTGTTATTTGAGAGAGAGAGAGAGAGAGAGAGAGATGATGGTACTGTCAGTAAACGCGACGCAAAACGTGACGCATTCTCCGCGCGCGCGACTCTCATCATCTCGAAATGATGATGATCGCGTTTTTCCAATTTATCCACAAGATACGAAAACAAAGAACACGCTATAGTACTACGCACGTCTGATTTCAACTCCGGCTCTGGTTTCTCCGTCGTCGCTGCTGCTGCTGATGATACCGATGCTGATGCTGATGATGCCGCTTCTGATGCTGCGCTAGTATTCGTCGTCGTCGTCGTATTCTCGGCAGTTTCAGCGTCCGCAGCCACTTTGACTGCTCTCACGCTTCTAGATTTTTGCTTTAATGATGTGGATGTTTTATTCGTTCCTCCTCTACTTTTCGATGATGATGCCGTCGCGTAAGAGTACGCCGACGACGACGAACAACAGCACGCGGTGGCTGAAGAGAACGACATCATTATTTGTGTAGTTTCGGGTTTGTTTTCTCTCTCTTTGGAGCGCTCTGCACTCTTCAATTTGGAGACACAAAGAGAGAAGTGATTTCTATCTTCCTGAAAAGGGAGGAGATCTTTATAAATATAGGGTTGGAGACCCTAAATATTTAGAAAAAGTTTCTGGGAAATTCTCAACTTTTTCTTCAGTTTGAGTGAGTCGTCGCGTAGTTAGTCGTTTGCGTTTGCGTTGTTGTTATATGTTCGCGCGATGACCGAAAAACGAACGATGGAAAGAAGAAGAGGCGACGAGGAAAACAACGAGTGAAGGGGAGAACTTTTTTTTTGTTTGCGAGAAAGAAGAGAGAGAGAGAGAGAGAGAGAGAAGTAGCATCGTATCGTAACGAGAATTAGTTCTTACTCAACACGCTTTACAAATGTCCTCGTCTCCCTTTTGGATGCCGATAGAGCCGAGAAATTTGCGCGAACTCATGAAAACAGGGTACTGCGTGATAGATAATTTTATCCATGACGAAAGTGTGGCGAAGAAAATGCGCGAGGAAATGTGTTCGATGCCGATTCGGTATGAAAACGAGGAGGAGGAGGAAAAGGAGAAAAAGATGCCATGCATGCGACCGAACCGGACGCACTTTACGGACGCGAAGAATAACGCAAAAAGGTATTTGTTTTCTAAACCCGGGGTGTTTGAATACGATATGCACATGAATACTGTTGAAAACAGTTCTAACAACATAAATGGTAGCAGTGGTTCGATGGCGACGCTGGATCGATTCTTCGAGGCGACTGGGAAACTGCTCGCGGAGGCGTTCAACGAAGCCGCCAAAGAGGAGGCATTATCTGCAATCGACGACGAAGAAGAAGACAAAGAAGGAAAACAACAGAAGCATCGCTCGTACGCCCGAGTAATAAAAGTGAAACCGGGCGATGAAAACAGAACGGTAAAACTTCAAATTAACACGTGCGGCGCGTTTCCGTACCATTTCGACAACCCAGGCGGCGCGCGACAGAATAGAAAATTGACGTGTATTTTATATCTCAACGAAGCGTACGAAGACAAATGCGGTGGCGAGATTGTTTTGGTACCTTTTATGGGACCATTCGTTACAATCCGTCCAATATTCAACCGGTTGGTCGTGTTTCAATCGGAAAGCGTGTTACACAGAGTGAACAAAGCGGTGAATTTTCCAGGTGAAGGGAGAGCGTGTTTAACCGTTTGGCTCGACGGCGACGACGATTCAGACGACGACAACGAAGAAAAAAGGAACGCATCAAACAAAAACATCCGCAACGACCTCGTCCAACTCCTCTCCTCCCCTTCCAAAGACCTCATCTCGTACATCCGCCAAACTCCGGACGCGCAACGCTTCCTCTCCCGCTGGGCGTACCGAGACGAATACGAAATAAGCCTCCTCGAGTCGCACGAACCGGGAAAAGGTCTCGAGCACATGTTAGAAGCGCACGAGGACGCGATTAAACGAATGAGGAAAATTCAAGACTCTGATTTGCAGAGAGTGTTGGAAAGAGTGAGAGAAATGCGAAGGGAAGAGGAGATGGAAATCGTTCGATTGTAATATTATATAATAACTTTTCAAAGAAGAAAGGAGTAAACATTTTTGAATAATTTCTTCACAAAAACACGAACCATCATGTCTGCGTTTTCGAGCGTCCTCCTCTCACCGCTCGCTTCATTCTTCTCCACGACGGAGGACAAAGTTTTCCACGTCGTCAAATGCGTTTTGGCGTTCCTTTTTTTACTTCTTTGCGACCGAATCTTAAAACAACACGAGAAGAATGAGAAAGAAAAGAAAGCCATCGGGGAAGCGATTGAAACGACGACTGATGATGTGATGACGATGAAGAAAGGCGATTTGACCAGGAAAGAGTTGAAACAATTCGACGGCAAAAGCGACGACAAAAAACCTTTTCTCCTGTTGGCGTGCAAAGGGACGATTTTTGACGTCACGAAAGGACGCGACTTTTACGGTCCAGGCGGTCCGTATAACTGTTTTTGCGGGAAAGACGCCTCTTTGGCGTTTGCGAAAGTATCCACGAGCGAGGAACACATGAACGCGAACTGTTCGAATTTATTCGCAATGGAAGTGGACGCGTTGAACGATTGGTACAGGAAGTTTGAGGAGAAGTACCCGGTGGTCGGGAAGGTGAGAGACTCGGATTTCAAAGCGCCGAAGAAAAGGAAGAAGACGAAAGCGTCCTCGAAGTAGAGCGCGTTATTACGATGATGCGATAGCATTTTAGAAAATGTGTTTTATTTATTATTACCATTATTAGTTGTACATTTAAGTGTGATCATGCGGTGGGTCGATGACTTTGACGGACTTCCACTGCGGCGCGAATGTGAATTGATGAGAGGTCAGGTCAATTATCAATTAAAAAAATTGAAGCGACGACGGATCGACGACGCTGGCTATTAGAATCCTTCGTTTCAGGATTCTTTTGCATCGCATCCTCGTCGTCGTCGTCGACGACGGCGAGACGCACGTTGATTTGGAGTAAAGCGTCTTCCGCTTCTTTTCCTTCTTCGCCCTTCGTCTTCGAGCCCGCTTTGTCGCCGCTGGCGAATTTTTTCTTCGAATCTTCGAGAATGAAGTCTCGGATTTTTTCGTACCGCGCGAAGGAGGAGTGGATAATAGTTTTACCACCACCGTTCTTCTCCTCGTTGGTGGTTGTTGATGGCGGTAAAAGCGCTCTGCGTATCGCTCTCGTCACCGTTCGACTCAAAGTCGATTTGACCTCTTTGCCGCCTTCGATGGCGAATTCGCCTTCAAACTCGGATTCTCGAGCGAGGAAGGATAAAAGCCGGTCGTCCCAGCTTAAAGTGACGTTGACGCGTCGTTTAATCGCGTCCATTTGAGGTAAAGAAGCAACACTGCTTGTTGGTGACTCTCTCGACGACGACGACGATGATAATGTCGTCAACATCGAGGAGATGAACTCATTCTCGATGAGATAATTCGAGCGATACTCCAAGTGCGCGTTGGCGATTTGCTTCAGAGCGTCTTCGTCCAACGGCTGAAACGGCACGAAATATTCAATCGACGATAAGACTTTGACCGTATCGTGGAAGTCTTCGCAGTGCTCTTTTTCCCATTTCGTGAACATGGCGTTTTTCAACGCTCGCGAGAGCTCCACGTGATGTCTTTCGCGTTCAGACTTTAAGTAGTTTTTGTTCTTATTCTTGTCGACATCCCCTACTTTGCTCAATCGACGTTTCCGATCGGCTTCTGCGGCGCCGTGAATGTGCACGAATCCAGCGTTCGCCTCTAAAATAAATATCGCCTTGTTCCCTAAAACCTCTCTCTTCTCTCCATAAACGTCGTAATCTTCAAACGTATCGTTACCGTCTTCATCTTCGTCGTCTTCATCACCCCCGTTACTCCTCGCCGAATCTTCCTCTTCTTCGCTTCCTCTTCGCCACCATCTAGAAAACGCACCGCCTCTCTTCTTTCTCCTCCTCGTTTTCGAAGACGAGAACGACGATGAGGACGACGGAGTCGATTGCATCACCCTCCCGCTATCAAACAGCTGCCTCAAAACGCTCCTCACTTCGCACGGCAACTTATCGTACTCCTCAATCACGACCACGCTCTCGGGATATCTCCTCAAATGCGCTCTCAAGTTGCTCACAATCATCCGCTTCTGCCGCTCGCGGTCCTTTTCCACGTACTCCGCGCCGAACAGAATCTTATACGCCGGACACAATTCCCCCGGACACGTCTTCTTCTTCCTTTCAGAAGCGTAATAACTACCTCTAACGCCACCCGTAACTACGTTTCGCGCGACGCTCGCCAGCATCTCTCCATAAGCTTTTGCTCCTCCTCCGTTCTTCCTCCTCCTCCTCCTATTCGCACCATACACCGCTCTCGCTAACGCGCGATGGAAGTGCGATTTCCCAACCCCTGGACTGCCGTGGATGCTCATCACCAGCGGCGTTTGCCTCTCCTCCTCCACTCCCTCTTCTCTTCTCTCTCCTAAATCTTCTTCTTCTGATTCGTAGCGTTCAATCTCGCGAAACTTATCGCAAATCGCGTCTAAAAGTATATCCGTGCTTTCTGTTTGCCCGAAAATTTGCGATTCTACTTTTGCTCGCGCGTGGACGCACGCGTTGAATAAATTCGGCGCGTCGGCGTCTTCCTCTTCCGCATCATCATCGAATTCATTCCGACGAGAACGACGACAAAACTTCCCGTTCTCCCCGCAATAAAAGTTATCACTATTACTCTTACTCGTGATAAACGACGGACAAAAATTAACACTGCTGCGCTGATTATTATTGTTGTTGTTGTTCTCGCAGTGGTGCACGAAATAGGTCGTCGCGATGGCGAGAAACGCCGTCGCCACGTTCCCTAACGCAACAAACATGCTTTTGGACCATTTCTGACGAAGCATTTCATGCGTCTCTTTTTTTTTTAGGGGTTGTGAGAGTACAGGTGTTTAGGGTATTATAATAAACCCTAAACTCGCGCTTCACCGATGTGTTTTAAAACGACGACTCTTTCTCTCTCTCTTTACGACACAAAAGAACACGACGACGACGACGAAGACGAAGACGCGCGCGGTAAAGAAGAACAAAGAGAGCGGTAGCATTACGGAGAGCGCAGAGAGTAAGAGCGTGAGAGAGCAGTAGTATTGTCAGTAGTCGTAGTCGTAGTAGTAGTTTCAAATGGCACTGTTTGCCCCGTTTCGAGTCCTCGGGGATGTCTCCTCGGACGTTCCATTCTCGACGCACAAACGAGGCATCGAAACGTACGCGACGACTGCCTCCGGGCGAACCTTCCACATCTTCGACTGTAAAAAGCTCACGTTAGCCATGCTCGGTTCGATGCACGAAGCGGACGTTTCACTGGTGTGCGCGAAACGAGATTGGACGTTTACCGCGTGCTCCGGGAGGAAGATTTATTGCAGCCGCCGGGTGAACGTGACGTGCGAACTCGTCGGACACGCGACGGAAGTGAAGCATTTGTTCGCGTTCGGAACTTTACTCGTGAGCATCGATCGATCGGAGCACGTTTTAGTGTGGGACATAAGCGAGAAGGTGATGAAAAGGAGAGAACGAGAGTATCGCGCGTTTACGAGGGAAAGCGAGAGGAAAGCGAGGGAGGAGAGAAGACGGCAAGTGTTGGAAAGGAGGAAAGAGAAGGAGGAACGAAGACGAACGAATAGTAAGGAGAGTAGTACTACTACGACTCGCGTGGCGTCGACGAAAGAGATTTTTAACGAGCTGATGAGGAAAGCGCCGTGGTGTTTGCGGAAGATTAAACGTTTGGAGAAGGCGAAGGATATTGGTTCGTTTCCCGGAGACGACGACGACGACGACGGCGACGAGGAAGGAAAAGGGAACAATATGCAAAGAAAACGATCGCACAGAGATGAAGAAGATTCCGACGAGGACGAGGACGATACGTTTAAACGCGTCAGAGATATGGATAAGTTGGACCCAGATGCGATTACCGGACGACGGTACGAAGGCGAAGACTCGGATTCCGATGAAGACGAAGGAGAAGAAAATGACTCGGACGACGACGAAGAGGAGGAGGATGAGGAAGACGAATTGGAAGACGACAAGGGAGAGGGAGAGAAGAAAGATGGTAAAGATGACGATGCAAACGCAGAAGAGGAGGGAGAAGACCCGATGGATTTAGCGGCGACTATTATGGTCTTACCTGATTCGTTCGGTGGGAGCATAACCTGTATTGCGCATCCGGATACCTACATTAACAAAGTCGTCCTAGGAAATAAAAGAGGGAAACTATTACTATTGAATATTGTCACCGGACGCATCGTAAAAGTGTTAGGTGGCACTGCGGACGATTTAGAAACGAACGATGCGGAGATTACGTTTGTTCAAAACTCGCCGGCACTCGATGTCATTGCGGTTGGTTTTTCAGACGGACGGTGCGTTTTATACGACATCAATAAAGAGCGAGCGATTATGACGTTACCACACGATTGTAAAGTGACTTGCTGCGCGTTTAACGCGCAAGGAAATCAGGACGATAACGACCCACTCATTGTCGTGTGTGATGTGAATGGCACGATAACCACGTGGGATTTAGAGAAGCGACGACAGAGAGATTTGAACCAGCGAGCGCACGACAGCGAGATTATTTCGTGTTATTTTTTCCCGGGACAACCGTTACTGATGACCTCGGCGAAAGATAACTCCTTGAAGCAGTGGGCGTACGATCAGTCGGATGGTTCGAGCAGATTGTTAAAGTTTCGCTGCGGCCACGGGAAACCTCCAAATTTAGTATCATTCTACGCGGACGGAAAGCGCATCTTTGCCAGCGGTAGCGACAAATCTTTGAGAGTGTGGTCGACGATCCAAGATCAGCAGAGCAAAGAACTTTCGCAATCGCGCGTCGCATCTCGAGCCAAGAAACTGAACATACACGAAGAAGAGTTGAAACTACCGACGGTGTCGTACGTGTCGTGGAACGAATTGCGCGAATATTCGTGGGCAAATATCGCATCCTGCCACGAAAAGGAAAATAAAGTGTACACGTGGCGATTGGGAACCGGAATTTTAGGTGAAAACGTGCTGGAGACGCCACAAAAAGAAGGCGATACTTCCGAGTGCACGTCGTGCGCTATATCGCAATGCGGCAGTTACTGCTTCGTGAGTTACGAATCCGGCGCTGTTCGCAGGTATAATATGCAGAGCGGTCTTCATCGCGGCGACTTGAAGCGCGTCGTTGGCGTCGGCCCGGATAACAGGATCGATAAAAACGCCCTGGCGAAAAGCTTGAAAGGTAACGAAGGGTACAACTTTCCAGGCGGTAAAAAATCCGTGTGGGCGTATTCTGGTCCGCAATTGGGTAGCATCATAGACAGTAGGTACACGACGTCAGCGCACGACGGAAAATGCGCCTTGGTGCAAACGGACGGCATGAACCGTTACGTGTGTACCACCGGCGGAGAAGATGCAAAGGTTCGCGTGTGGAAATATAGCGACATGAAACTTGAAGGCGAGATGGATTTAGGCGCACCTGCGTTACACGGAACAGGCTATTTACACAAAACTGCGGAATTATTCGCCGTTGCTTTACAAGATGGAACTATTCGATTGTTCGATATTGGAACCAAGAAACGAGTGCGGACGTTTCGCTTGAACAAGGAGAAAAGCAACCAAGACGGCGGCGATGAAAAAGACGTTGACGGAAGTAAAAAGAAAAAGAAAAAGAAAAAGCTGGTCTTGGCGACGAAAGTGGAAATCACCTCCGATCGCGAATGGGTGATTTCCTGCGACACTCTCGGCATGCTTAAAGTCTTCGACATTCCCTCTGCTCGTTTATTACAAACAATGAAAATGGGATCCGATAGAATCACGAGTTTTGCGCTGTCGCCTACGCTCGAGTATCTCGCGACTACGCACGCCGGTAAAAGGGGCGTTTTCCTCTGGAACAATCGATCGCTTCTCTCCACAGACGAAGGCTTGGACGATGTCGTTGAAAGTATCGGTGGTACAGTTGAGCTTGAAGCACCGAAAATGACTGCATTAGCAGACGACGACGGTAACTTATCGTTAGAGAAAGGATCCGACGTAAACGACCAGATGCTTTTAGACGACGACGCGGACGATGAAGACGACATGATACTCGACGCCGCGGATGAGATGGAAGCGAAAAAAACCGATCCGTGGGAGCAACAAAAGAGAGATTTGATTGCGTCTATCCCTGCGCAGCTCGGCCCTGGCATGGCAACCTTGTCTTTGCTTCCGCAAAAGCAGTTGGAAGATTTGAACAACCTGGACGAAATTCGCGCCAGAAAAGGAAAGGATCCAAACGTGCGAAACATGACGGATGCAGAGAAAGAGGAGGAGCAAGACGATTTTGGACAAGTGAGAGCACCATTCTTTCTACCTACGAAAGCAGATGATACCGATGTTCGGAACTCTGCGTTCATAGTCGAAGAAAACGGCGATGATGACGATGATGATATGAAAAAGGGCGATAACGCTCAAGTCGCCGTGCGTTCCAGAATCTTAAAACGCAACGACGAGAACGGAAACTCTTTAGATGCCGATTGCGAACTTCTCAGACGATGGAAGCGAGGTGCGCGCGAAATTGCCGAATTCGAACAACTCCGCCTCGCCAATAGCGCGAGGAAAAACAAACCAATCGCGCTGAAACAGAAAGCCCGAACGTCCGCGTACGACGGCCCGTACCGCGAAGCCCTCCGTCTCCTCCTCGCCTCCACTCCAGAAATCGTCGAATCTGAAATCAAATCCATCGGCCCTTGGGACATCGAAACCGCCACGGAGGAGGAGTTAGAACAAATCGGCATCGGCATAGATTTCTTTCACCACGAAGTTCTCTCCGGAATGAACTACGACGCCATCCAAGCCTTACTGCGCTTGTTTCTCGCCTCGCACGGCGAAACCATCGCCTCGAACGAAGGCTTAAAAGATCGATGCAGAAAGTTACGCCAAGCCGTCTCGGAGAGCTGGGAACGCTTGGACGGCATGTTTAACGAAATTCGAGCGACGTTCTCGCATTACGCCGGCGCGCATTGATTCTATATCGAGATGTCGTTGTAAGCGCATACGAGTAGGTTTTTTTGTCTTCAAAAACTTGTTTTTAATTTACCACACTTTTTCCCTCGCACACATAAAAGAAGAAGCCCATCATGCAATCTCTCCCCGGCTTCGCGACGACGTACAAAACGCTCACCCCAGGTTCCGGCGCTTCCGTGTCTAAAGGCGACACCGTCCTCGTCCACGCCACCGGCGTCGTTTCGCAAACGAACACAAAGTTTTGGTCGACCAAAGACGAGGGGCAAAAGCCATTCCAGTACCAAGCCGGAGTCGGGGCGGTGATCACCGGGTGGGACCAAGGGTGCTTGGGAATGCGGTTGGGTGAAGTGCGAGCGTTGGAAATCCCCGCGGACGAGGGGTACGGGCAAGGTGGGTTCCCCGCGTGGGGGATACCGCCGGGAGGGACGTTGCAGTTTGAAATCGAAGTGTTGGAAATCAATGGAGGGAAGTGATTGTCACGATGATGTTAACGAAGGAGAGAGAGTGTATAGTAAACACGCACACGTATAAATATGCAAACGTATAAATGTAGTGCGCATCAATCTTACCCCTGCTCTGCGTTCCTAGCGAGCGAACGACGCAGAGAGAGAGACCGAGCCCTCTCTCTCTGTTTACAAATTCCCCTACCAAATTCTCCATTAAAAGGCGCAAGATGTCCAACGAAGAAGAAGAAGAAGAGTGGCGGAAATACAACATCCACGACGCGCGATCCCTCCCCACGCCTTCTCATTCAAACGAGGAGTATTACGTGTACCCGTTCGACGACCGAAACAAAAGCGACCCCGACGAGTTGCCCCAAACGCGATGCGAGGCGAACTTTTGCAGCGCGGAGGATATCGGTACGCATTTGTGTAGCGGAGATATGTTTACCTAAATGCACTCACGTTCTAACTGTTTTCTTATCCACTTTTGCGCTGACACGTACTCTCTCTCTCTCTCTCTCTCTCTCTCTCTCTTAAAAGCGCCGCACATCCAACAACTGGAACAGTTCATGGCGGGGAACTTCTCGCGAGAAACCAACGGGAAGTACTTCGCGCTCGTGGAAGAACACTGCGAGAAGATGAAGATGAAGTTGAAGAGAAAAAAGAAGGAGGAGGAGAAGGAGGATTCGGATGATGACGATGATGATAACTCCGAGCTCGCGTTTGAACGAAAGAATCACCGAGAACCACCGGATGTGATTAATCCGTGCGGGAAAGAATGGAACGCGGGGGATCTCGCGTACAGATGTCGAGATTGTCAAAAATCGAGCAGTTCGAGCGTATGCGCGCCGTGTTTTAAAGAGAGCGACCACGTCGGGCACGACTTTACGATTTACCGTTCCGAAGCCGGTGGGGTGTGCGATTGCGGAGATTACGAAAGTTGGGCGAGTTCGGGGTGTTGTTTTAGGCACGGTGGGACGTCGCGTGCGAATGATGAGAAGGAGAAGATGAACGACGTCGAGGATGACGGCTTTTTCGAGGAGGACGAAGAAGAGGAGGACGAATTTTGGGATTCGGCGTCGGAGGATAGACTGTTACGGGTTCGTCTAAAACAGAAGAATGTGTCTGAGAGCACGCGACAGAGAAGGATGTCTGGGGAAGAGCTTTTTCATAGGTACTGGTTGAAAGATGAGCGACGTAAGTTTCGAACGGCAATCGCGTTGGATATCGCGGTGAGGAGATTAGTTTTAGCCGTGAAAAACACGAGGCGATTAAAGATACGGTACGCCGAGTTGACACAAGCGGTTCGTTTTCGGGAGGATGCGAACACGAGTTTTGGAGAATTTGAACCAATCAACCGCGACGATGGTATGGTATACACCGCGAAAGAGAAACAATACGTAGTGAAGAAGGTCGCGCCATTCGTCGTTTCGAACGATAAATTTCCTTTTTGTTTCTACCGTAATGAGAAACGGGCACGATATGAAGAGCATGAACAGCGCTCGCGTCGAGAGGCGTTTCGGAGCGCGAGTAATCGCGCGATGCTGCTGAACGAGCGCGTTCCGCGTGCGGTTTTGGAGCAACTAGAAGAGATTTCCGTCGCTTCTTCAGTTTTGACGGGAGAGCATGCGGACGAAAGCGGATCCAACGCGGACGATGCAGAACTACACGTTCAACTCGATCCAATGAAATATGACGGTTTATCGCCTACTGCGCGCATGCAAAAATTAGAATCTATGCGTGACGAATATAGGGTTATAGTCGAACGCATCCGAATAGAGCGAACGGCCGCGCTGGTCATCGCACGCTGGTTGATGCATCAATTTGCTGATTCTGACATAGTCGAATGGAAAGAATGTTTGGCGATGGCTTTTATTTCCTCACCGTTCGAGAAATATGCGATGAAGGATAGCCGAATAGATAATCCAGATTTGCAGAATGATCCGAATATGGATTGGAAGACGAGAATGCGCCTCAGTAACGTTCTTCTCAAAAACGGTTGCGAGAACGACCACGGTCATTTATCATCTGTTCAGAAAGAGCTTGAAGATTCGATTGCTGTTCAACAGATGTGGCGAGACATCGCGCACGTGCACGCAGAAATTGAAGATTCAATGGAAGAATGGCTAGAGGATGTATCAATTAGAACGCGGGGGAGATCCAGTAACACTCACGAAGACGAGGAGAAAGGCGAGAAGTTTCAAGATTGGGGACGCAAAAAGTGGAAAAACTGCTGGTATGAACCCCGTTACGACAAAATTGAACGAAATCAATTAAAAGCGAATTGTATGAACTCGCTATTTGTTATAATGCATGAGATGAGCGAAACTCCCGATGGTGAGGTATATTCTGACATTGTGAGTATTTTTCTGAAACTCATCGTTTCGAGCGCATTTTTGCAAATGTACTACGCGCATGGTAAAAGCGAATCTTACGGGCAAAATCGCTTCAAATGTCACGTCGAATTTGAATCGTTGGGTGAGTTCAGAACACGCTTCTTCAAAATATACATGCATATGTATTTTGATCTCTCCCACGTTGGTTTCATGTTCCCGTGGTCGTCTTTGAAACCTTCCGTATCGTCCGAAACCTTCCGGGGACGCCGGAAATACGACCGAATTCGAGCCGATCTTCTCGATCGAATAGGCGTGCAACTCTTCGCTTCTTCTTCGCTTCTTTCTGCGGTTAACGATTCGATTCGTTACGGAACGGTCGAAAATTACTCATCTGCAAACGAGAAGGAAACCTGGTTCGACTTGTTCCGTACGCACCAGCGATTATTATGGTCTGTGAAGGCTTTCGTTGACGAAGATTTGCGTAACCTGCTAAAAAATCCAACCTGGCACGTGGATCATCCATGCACAGAGAGCTGGGAAGAAAATGTGAGATCGTCGTATGTTGGACTCGCTAACAGACCTATATCAGATTTGAGAAACTTCGCGATGAATTCTACTTCGAATGCCATTAACTTTGTAAGCGGCGATCACTTACTCTTTGAATTCTTCGAGGAGATGTTTATGTTTGGGAGCAACCTCGTCGAGCCGGTCATCAGAGCACACGAAAGTCACGTTGGACGCGAGAGCGAGGAGTGGTTTAATATCGTCGCACTCGAGTTTAACTTAGTACAGATGTATAAAGATATATTGCACAAAGCTCTGTTGGATCCTGCATCGGATGAGCACGGGGGTATTGACATTTCTCAGGAGGGCGATGATATCGGCGAAAGAAGAAATGCGTGCGCAGAACATTTGAGACTGCGTCACATTCTGTACTTCTTGAAAGCAAGAGTTGTCAGCTCAGTGCAAAGGGTCTATACATCAGACATAGAAGGATCAAGGAACGAGATTGACGCGCGAAATCCGCACGCGCCGCATTTGCGATGTCTCGATATCACGATACAAGCTTTGTACGATTATTATTCTCGGAATTTGGAAATGAGATCCAATGTGAAAGAAAGTATCGCGCGCATGTGCGAAGAATTTTTCCGGAACGATTCTTCTTTAGACGACAGAAAGGCTTTCGGCAAAGATTTATTACCTACCGGTATGTTCAACCATACAACGGCATTTAATCTGGGCGAATGCTCGGATAAATGGGCAGTTTTTCAAGAGAACGGCATAAATTGTTCAGAAATAATCGCTCTTCGCGTTTCTGACATATTACATTGGAGCTTCCAAGTCAACGCACGCGCGTGGATACTCAACGGCGACCAAATGAGACTGTATTCTCACACGTATTCAGTCGGCAACTTTAAGTTCGTGTCCAGGTTTTGCGATATTAGTTTATTGGGAAAAGTATTAACGTTTTCGCCGAGGAAATCTATTCTCTTTGCGGTGGAGATATTTTTGCTCCGCGCCGCGGACGTTGGCTATCGATTTAGCGGACCGAGCACCCACCCATACAGGAGCATTCATGAACTTATGGAGAGATTAATAACCGAAGGAAAAGGAAAAGGACCTCCTGCGCGCATCCAAGAACATTTTCCCTTCGCGTGCGCTGGTCTGTTGTTAGAACCAGAGAAGGCGGTAATGTGCTTACGAGACGCCATGAATATCTTGGCTTATTTCGCAACTCGGCAAACCCAGTCTCTTTTCTGTTTCGACACAGAATGCGAACGCGTTGAAAATTCAATCATTCATACCGTCGCATTAAAAGAGTCTGCGAGAACTGGGCCAACGTACTCAAATATTCAATCTAGATTATCAGTGTCCCAAGCCACAGAGAAAAGTTTAGACGAGTATCTCGAACGTTTGTGTATCGTCAAGAAACCGTCGACATCGGCATTAGAACAACAGTCTGAAACATCCGCATTTTCAATGAAGGTCACGTATGAACTGAAAGAAGAGATCTGGGCAAAATTCAACGCGTTCCACATCGATTACACGGACGAAGAACGCGACGCGGCCAAAGCGAATGCGATTCGAAGAAACTCTGATTGGACGCCTATCAGTGAGTCTTCCGCACCATCCCATGAGTTTGATCACTCTGCTTTCAAGTTTCGATTTAGCGTAAGCCCCGTTATTGCGTATATTTGCTCGTTGTCTATACGGTTGGCTGCGTTTAACGAGGACCAAAATCCGATTTACGATGACGTAGCGCTTGCGGCGTTTGTAATCTTGGACGATGCCATGCGCAATATTTCTTCGCAGTTCACGACATCGTCGAGATTAGACATTTTAAAGAAGTTTGACGAAGCTATCGATGCTCACATCGAGGCTAGGGGATTGTCGAGTGAAGGTGATGAAGACGTCGCGATGAGTGAACTCAAAATATATGCGAAAGCGTGCGACGAGTATTTCAACGAAGATCTCGAAACTTTGAAAGACGGCTTCAATTCTAGCACGCTTGAGCTCTTTTCAAGAATTGAGGATACCGAACCCGCGTTTATAAGTGACTGCGAGCTACATTCTAGCTCTAAATTTGGTACGGGTGTGCCCGAAATCCCAGAGCAACTCCGCGCGAGTGAAATAGAGGTTGTTCAAAATTGGTCGCAACTGTGGCATGACTACGCTTCAGCTAAGAGAGAATGCATCGAGTTTATCAAGTACCTCACCTACGACAAGAGCTTGAGAAAACCGCGTTGCAGTGAAATAGGTACAGATAGTTTGGATCGCTTAATACGAGAATTAGGAGAAACTATCGATATTTGGAAAGAGAAAAAACGGTCAGCGAGAACACTGAGAGACGACCGATCATCGTTTTGTGAAGCGGTGTACCTTCTCACGACAAGGCAAGAGAGGAAAAATTCGAACGAAGATATTTTACGGCGAACTGCGATAAAAGTAGCGAAGAGCATGCGAAAGAATAATCATCTGTGTCTTATAGATGTGCAAACGTATAACGACATCGCGCATCGAACGGGTGCGTTTGCCGGCGATGGATCCAATCCATCCTCCTCCTCCTCCTCCTCCTCCAATGAAAGAGAACGCGACGGAAACGACGACGACGAAAATTTGAAACAAGAAAGGAAGGCGCGACTCAAGGCACGACAGGAGCAAATGATGAAAGAAATGCGCGAACGACAGAGAAAGGCTTCGCAGGCACTCGGTATAAGCGACGACGATGAAAATAGCGCCGAGAAGAACGATTCTACCAATATTTCATCTTCTCCTTCTTCCTCTTTGGTACAACACGACGTATGCGCTGGTTGCGGTAATGCCATAAATAAGGATGAATTTGACGCGTGCCTTATCGCAAAGTTCATGCTGGTGAATCACGCAGATGTATTGAAACGAAATGAATTCGATCGCCGTATAAAGCAGAGTGGTGAGGACTACGACCGTGGCATTTTGAAGGAAAGGATGTCTCGGTTCGATGACGAATTTTCTGATATGGCTAATGAAATCATGCACGACACGTGTTTGTCCGTCGAGACGGGTGGTCTCATCGCTCAATCTTGCGGACATAAAATGCATTTAAAATGTCTTCGAAAACACAAAATCGCCACTGGGGCGCAGGAACCAGGACTAGGTGCGGATTTGGAGAATCATCAAAGTATGGTATTTGTCAAAGGTGCGAACGTGTTCGAAAATACCACTCCCCGTACGGAGGATTTTAGTCCTGAAGAAAATACTCTCTGGGCAAACGGAGAAGAGCGCAGGAGACAAGTCTTTATCAGGCGCGAAGGCGGTTTGGTCCATGGACAGTTTCACTGTCCTACGTGTCGCCGCGTCTCGGATTGTGCTATTCCAATCCTTGAAGATCAATCAAAATCATCAAGGGGTGCAGTGGACGTGAGCGATATGTGCAATATGGAGCGCGTGTTGTTAGAACGTGAACTCGTCGAATCAATATTTTGCAACCTGGCCTCGGCTGACTACGGAGGCTGGTTGCATCTCTCTTCTTTTATCAAGGTTTACGGGCATTATTTTGTTTTTCGGCACCCACACATACAAAATGCGGCTTGGGACGACGTAGTTCCCATGGAAAACGAGTTGACGAGTTTGCAATATCATATTAATAGTATGGGAATGAAAGTTGAAGCCTACAGAGGTATTGCATTGGAAGATATTACCCGCTTTACGACACGAAGAGATTACAACGCGCTGTGGAAAAGTGCGATTGCCGGTATTTGCTTTTGCGAATTAGCCATGCGCCCGACACTGAGAGATGAAATTACTGTTGCGGGAGATGAAGCGAATAATTTGTCTATCGATGCCACGTGGTTGGCGTCGATTTCGCTTGCAAAATTGGCGTTCGCGTTTATGAATTTCTCATCGAGAGCTTCTAGCATGATACTACACGATAACGCATTCAACCTCAACCTCCATGAGCCAAATTCCGTGAGTGAAGAGGGTATTTTCCGTTTCATCAGCCCTTCTAAACGCAGATTATACCTGGTCCTTCGGCGCTTGGATCTTCTTGAAGCATCCGGTTTTTCTTGGCTTTTTTCCAAGGAAGAAAATTCTAATATGGAAGAAGAGTTGAACAACACGGATTGGAAAGTAATCGAGAGAAATACGGGTTACTCTATAGATCGAAATATATGTACTTATGCGCGCGTACTTGAATCAGGTGTTATGGAAGTTATGCATTTCCCTTCGTCTCGTCAGACGATGAGGTATCGGCAAGATACGCGTTCATCCTCAGTCAATACCTACCTCGCTGGTGAAAGTGTCTGGATGCTTAAAACGATGAACCGAGAAGAAGGGGAAAGTTATGAAGCGAAGGACAAGAATTTCGAAAAATATGGCATGGATCCGTTTCTCGAGTTTGTACACACGATGTTATGGTGTTTTGAAAGTATTCGCCAGGGATTCTCAATAAATGACGAAGAAGACGAAGAAATTTGGGACGTTTTCGATAAACTCCCCCAGCGCGAATCTTGGCCGCCAAAAAAATTTCTCGAAGAGGACGATATTGAAGAGTTTTTGACGCGATTGAGAATGGATATCTTGGGAGTTTATGTTAAGGGGGTATTTGTTATTGATGAGAAGAAAGAAAATGTCTTTATTTTGCGCGAAAATTTGGACTATTTATCTTCGTTACACTTTCGAATGGGCGCGGTGATTGACGCTGCGAAAGTTTCGACTAAGAGTGGTGAGGCTGGCGGCGAAAGTTCAGTTCGAATCAAAATGCCAAGAAAGTACGACGTTGGCGGTATCAATAATATACTTTCGTGGGCGCTAGAAGACGTGTTTGGTTCCAAAACGCACCCAGAAATCACCGTCGCGTCTTACAAAGAAATTGAAGAAATCTGCGAGAAAAAGAAAAGGTACGACTCGAACACCTTAAAAGCGCCTTCTCTGGTCAAACCGCCGAAACGTCACGAAGACCTTCTCCTCGCCTCGAAAGAGCCGTGCAAATGTTGTCAACGCGTCCCAGAAGTCGCTGCCATGTGTTTACTCTGCGGTGATATCTTCTGTGCCGCCGATGAGCTCTGCAACCCGGAATTGTGCACACAGCGTGAGGGCGACCCAAACACCAACGAACGCAACCTCACGCCCTTCGATGTCATAGCGCGCAACAACAACCGTAACCTACGCGGCAAAGGTGAATGGGGTCTCTACAAACACGCGCGCCTCTGCGGCCAACGCACGTGCGTCTTCGTCCTCCCGCATCTCACCAAAACGTTGATCCTGGACGATCAATACGCGCGAATGTGTCCGTCCTTATACGTCGACGCGCACGGCGAAGAGGACGAAAACGGCCAGAGAGGCGTCCGACTCTTTCTCGTGGAGCAGAGATTCAACGTCATAAATAACGCCTGGAGAACCGGCGCGTTGGTTTTCCAAGGCGGGTCTTCGCCCGTCTTGAAAGGACAACGGTCCATGGCAAAGCAGTGGTAATAATTTGTTGACAAAAAATCCACACTTTTCCCGCCAAAAGAAACATGAAATTCTAAAAGAAAAGAATATCAAACATCATCAAACGACATGGCCTCCTCGTTCCCTCCTCCTCCTCCCTCAAAGTCGTTGTCCTCGTCGTTGCCCCAAAAAGATGACGACAGTACCACCAATAAAACGTTTTATTCCTTCCCGTATTCCCCTCCGTACGAGCAACAAATCCAATTCATGTCGAAAGCGTACGAGTGCTGCCGGAACGGAATTCCAATCGGCGCGTTCGAGTCACCCACGGGGACGGGGAAAACCTTGTCGATTTTATGCTCCGCGTTGACGTGGATGGAAGATCGGAACAGGCTTTTACGCGCGGGGAAAGTGGAGGAGGCGGACGGGAGAGTGAACGAGAGATTGGTATCATCGAAAGAAGGTGTCGAAGGTGAAGAGACTCCTCAAGTTTTAGGGGAGGAGGAGGAACCGGATTGGATGAAAAATTTCATCGACGAGAAGGAATCGAAAGAGGCGATGAACACGTTCGAGAAACGGATGAAGAAACGAGAGGAGACTATCAAGCGGATAAAATTAAGAGAGCAGAGAAAGTTGACCAGATTATCCGGGGAAGGAAGAGGAATGGAAGAGGAGGAAGAGAAGAGGAGGACGACGACGGTGAAGTATCGAAGCGAGAAGAAGCAAAAGAGGGATCATTTGAGAGAACATTTGTTTAGCGATGCTGGGAGTACTAACGAGGAAAGAAAGAGTCATGGGAAAGAAGAGACGGAAGAAGAAGAGCGGCATAAAGACCCCGAGCAGTATAAATTATACGAAGAATTGGAGTTTTTACCGTCCGATGTGGAGAACGAGGATGCGGAGAAGGACGATTTGGACGTGTTTTCGTCGGACGACGAGAACGATAAGGATTCAGATTCAGATTCGGAGAGCATGTTGCCGATAACGAGGATTATTTTTTGCTCGAGAACGCACTCGCAGTTATCGCAGTGTGTGTCGGAGCTGAAGAGGACGCGGTTTCGGGAGAGCGTTTCGTCCGCGGCGATCGCGTCGAGGAAACAGTTGTGCGTGAATCCGAAAGTGAACAACGGATTGATGTCTGCGCAAAGGATAAACGAGACGTGTTTGGATTTACGAAAATCATCAGCGAGTACTTCGGCGTCGACTACGAAAGATAAAGAGAAGAAGAAGAAGAAGAAGGGAGAGAAGAAGGAAAAAGGGTGTCCATACTTGGTGTCGCGGTCGAAAGCTACGCGGGCGTTGGCCGATCGCGCGTTAGTCCAGCCGCTCGATATAGAGGAATTATCTTCCATGGCAACAAAAACGAAATCGTGTGCGTACTACGCTGCAAGGCAAGCGTCGAAAAATGCGGATATTATATTCATGCCGTACGCGAGTCTTCTCGCGCCGGACACTCGAGACGCCTTAGGTATTGAGTTAGATCCGAAGAACACGGTGGTCATTTTCGACGAGGCGCATAACGTAGCCGATGCCGTGAGAAGCTCATCGAGCGCTTCGATGACGAGACGAGATGTGAATCGTGCGATTAGTATGATTGAAAACTACATCGATCGTTTCAAAGAGCGCTTGACGGCTGATAATTTACGCGTTTTGAAGGTTCTTTTGAGCGTGGCGAAAAGATTGGTGTCCGTTCTCACAATGAGTTCGACAGAGAAAGAAAAGAAGACGAATCGTAAAAAACTTTCGTCTTTGAACGATTTCTTGTTCAGCGCGAAACTGGACGACGTGAACGTGTTTGAACTGGTTCGTTTCTTGAAGCAAACGAAAATTGCGCAGAAAATTGCCGGATACGGCGAATACGTCGAGCAAATGAAGGAAAACGGCGTCGACGCCTATGGCACGATTGGTTCTGACGATCGTGATTGGAGCGGCGCTTGGGAAGGTGCAAAGACGGTCATCACGGATGTGCGAATGGAAACGCTCGATACCGACGCAGGTTTGGAAGCAAGAGTTGTTACAACAAAGAAGAATCAACACAGCGCAAACGTAGCCTCCGTTCACGCTATGGCAAATTTTATCCACGCGTTAGGATCGGAAGATGCCGATGGGCGCGTATTGGTCGAGAAAATGTACGGAACCGAAGAGGAAGAAAGTAGCGTCAAGTTTGTATTACTCGATGTCGCGTCGCGGTTCCGGGAGGATATCGTGAAGAAGTGCCGAGCAACGCTTCTTGTCGGCGGTACGTTAGCGCCGTTTGAAGAGTTGTTGACGCAACTCGTCGGGTATAAGGAAAGTGGTATTCTATCATCGAATGATGCAGATATTACATCTTCTTCGTCGCCTCTCTCTCCGTTATCTCCGAAATCGATGTTGTTTTCTTGCGATCACGTGGTGGATAAGTCGAACGTGCTCCCTCTTGCAATCGCAAAAGGACCGTCCGGGAAGACGTTTGATTTCACCTCAAAAAATTTGAAGCTTTGCGAAAACGATTTACTCGACGATCTCGGTCGATGCGTATTGAACCTCTCGAAAGTGTGCGTGAAAACAGGTGGTGTTATCGTGTTCTTTCCAAGTTTCTCGTTGATGGACCGATGCTTTCAGAGATGGCAGAGTAATAGCAACAACGCGAATACTGCCGACGCTTCTTCGATGTTGCAAATGATGCGCAAAGTCGGGAAAACTGTGTTGAAGGAACCTCGCGATAACGCGCAACTCGAACGCACGTTATTTCAGTTTTCGAGCGCGTGCGGAGGAGAAAATCCTACGTACGAGCTCGCCTCGAAGACGGGCGCTATTTTATTATGCGTCGTCAACGGAAAGCTCTCGGAAGGCATAAACTTCAAAGACAATCTCGGACGCATGGTGATCGTAGTCGGTTTACCGTTTGCCAACGTGAAGGACGAAGAGTTGAGCGCTAGGATGGAGTACCTGGATATTCAACAAAAGCAAGCCGCCAACAATTCTTCTTCTTCATTGACGGCTGGTCGAGCGTATTACGAAGCCTTGTGCGCCCGGGGCGTGAACCAAAGCGTCGGTCGCGCCATTCGTCACAAGGACGATTACGCGACTATGATTTTCTTGGATCAAAGATGGTGCGAGAAGGATAAGAGAAATACGACGACGACAACACAGAATACAGCGTTAGGAAAATATCAACAAACTCTTCCCGGGTGGATTTCGAGAGAATTAAAAGTTGTGGATGGAAATTTCGGTGAGGCGGTTAGACACGTCGCGCAGTTCTTCAAAGCGAAATGTAAAGTAAGTAGAGGCCCATAAAGTCAATAGAAGGATGTATTTTTTAAGGAGAGATGTACAGTAGAATAGTTTGTGGAAATTAGCGTATCAATATATGTGCGATTAAGTTTACTTACACATGCTAAGACATTTATATAGTTCTTATCAAGACTGGATCTTCTCTCCTTCTCCTCCTCCTTCTTCTTCTTCTTCTTCTAAATACAAAATTTTTAATTCGCTCTCCGCGGAATTCTTCAAATTCGTTCGAGCGTATTCCTCACTCTTCTTCTTTATGTTTAAAATATATTATTATTCACCTTCCTCGTCCGCTAACTCGCTCGTCCACAGGGTCAAGTTATCTCTCAACAATTGCATGATCAAAGTCGAATCCTTGTACGATTCGTCGTCCAACGTGTCCAAATCCGTAATCGCTTCGTCAAACGCCGTTCGCGCTAAAGCGCACGCTTTCGTCGGATCGTTTGAAATCTCGTAATGGAACACGGAATAGTTCAAAGCTAACCCCAATCTGGTCGGATGGGTCGGGTGTAACCCATTCTTCCCGCTCGCAATCTCCGACGCTTTCTCGTAACTCTCACACGCCTTCTCCCCCGCTTCCTCTCTCCCCGGCGACGCTCGAAACTCGCTCAAATATCGATAATAATCGCCCGACATTTTATGGTAAAACACCGAAGTCTCCGCCGCGTCCGCGCTTTCCGACTTTTCCATTCTCGGAATCAAACTCTCTTTCAACGTATCGATAATCTCCGCGCATATCTTCTCCAACTCCTCCTCAACTTTCGAGCGGTAATCGGTTATCTTCGCCGCGTTTTCGTCTCGTCCTTTCGTCTTCTCTTTGTCTTCCAACGCCGAGAGGATGCGCCAGGACGCTCGGCGAGAGCCGACGAAATTTTTGTACCCCACCGAGAGTAAGTTACGCTCTTCAACCTAAACCACGTAAGAAAAAGAGAACAACAACGCGTGAGTATATGCGCACATATGCGCGACAAAAAGTCGTTCGCGAAGCGAGAGAGAAAGGGATTGAAAAAAGAGAGAAAAATGCCCCAAAGCGAAGAAAAAACGGAGTTTTAGAAGAGTCGTGTGCCCTTCAAAAGTGTCTGCAATTTTTAACGTACCGTCAACTCAATATCCGCTATCCCGCACAGTTTCTTCAAAGCCACGATCATCTCTGCATTGTGTGAGTAGTATTGTGAGTATTGAGAAAGCAATGGTGTTAGTTTCTTTGCACGTATAAACGCAACCAAACGAAGCACGTTTAAACGAGAAAATGATGGAACAAAACGACCCGATCTGATGGTTCCAATTGAGCACAAATATATACACACGTGCACGCGTAACAGTGCATATGCACACATAAAACGAAAGGTAATGGTGGTCGTACCATCGTATCTTTCCGCTTGTTCCGCCAACTTGGCTTGGAACACGCACTTCGATCGCTCCGTGAGTTCGCTCATGGTATCAAAAGAGCGACTGTAATGAGGAATAAAAAGGGAGAAAAAAACAGGGCAAAATGAGTTTAGGGTATTAAAACCTAATTCCGAGTTCTCGAGGAGAAGGAGAAGCAGCAGCTTTTCATAAAGGGGTATTGCTATAGAGCTATCTTTTTTGGACGTCGTTTGTCACTCGGTAGTTTTATCATCTCTGTCGGCTTTCGCCGAGGGTTTTGCGTTTTCGAGTGCGACTAAGTTTCTCGCTCGTCGTTCTAAAGCTTCCAAGCGCGTGTTCAGAACGACGGATCGGTCGAGGAGTTCGTCGATGGAGGAATAACTGGTGTTGTTGGTGGCGTCGCGTTGGTATTCTTCTTCGTCGTCGTCATCATCTTCTTCTGAGGCTGATGATGATGATTCTGATGACGACGATGATGATTCTTCCTCCGAGGAGGAGGTGTCCTCGTCCGAGTAGAAGTCGTCGTCGTCGGAATCAGAGTCATCGTCGTCGTCATCCGAAAACTGAAGCGGATGATGGTGCACCTTATTTTCCTCGTGCAATCGTCTCCTCTCGTCGTTTCTATAGCTCCAAAACTGCTTCGCGAACGGTGGCGTTTCCGGCAAAGGCGTCGTCGTCCGAAGACGCTCTCTTCTTCGCCGCTTTTGCTCGGTCTCTTTCTTCTTTGTCTTCTTCTTCTTCTTCGTCGTCGTCTTCAAAGTTTTCTCTTCTTTCAGCTTCGCGCGTAACGACTCGTTCTCTGCCTTCGCCAACTCCAACGCGCTCGTCGCTTTCTCCAGCAAACGTAAACTTTCCTCAAAAGTCCTCTTCTTCGCTTTCTTCATCTTCTTTAACTTCTTCGTCATCTCGCGTAACAAAGCTTTCCTCTCCTCCTCCTTTCGAATGGTGTTGGAGCAAGACGTTTCCAATTCCATCTTCAACCGCTCAATAACCGCATCTCTTTCTACTCGCTCTCGCATAAAATGCTCCAGTTCAATCGACATCACGTTTTCCTTCGTCTGTAAGGCGCTGAGTGATTGTTCGAGGACTTCGTTCCGGACTTTGAGCGCGTAGAATTCCGCTTCCAGATGTTGATTTTGCTGTCCAATTTTGAATTTTTTCTCCTCTTTGTCTTCATCTTTTGTTGTCGTCGTCAAACGCTCCTCCTCTCTCTCGTCGTCCGAAGTATATAAATTGTTGGTGTTGTTGTTGCTGTTGTTCTTAAAGTTCTCCAAATATTCGCCTATCCCGACCGGTTCGAAGACCACGTTCATATCTTTTATGTAAGTGTCTTTTCCCGAAATTCTTGTGAGGAATTTCCCAAGAAAAACTCCATTACTAAGAGCGGGTTTACGAAGCTTACGACGATGGGCAAAAAGAAGAAGAACAGTGGTAATGGTACTGGTAACGATGATGGTTTTTTCCAATGTGCGCCAACCGACGCGAACGGGACACCGATCGATGTAGAGCGAGAAACGCTCGAGGAAATGAGACAAAGACACGCGAGAGAAATACGAAGCGTTCGGGAGTATTGCCAGAAGTTTTTCCAAAGCGGGATGAAGCAAGCGAAGACGAAAGCGATGATAGAGGAAGGGAAAGTCACGGACAGACACTTGGAGGAGGAAAATGCGCTAGAGAGGAGGGTGTTTGGAACGCCAGACGCGAGTAGCAGTGAGGGCGAGGAGGAGGAAGAAGAAGACAAGAGCAAAACGGATAAAGAGGAAGCGAGCGAGGAAAGGAAACAGCAAGGTGGTCCGACGAAAGCGCAGAAGCGACGGGAAAAGAAAGCGGCGGAGGAGAAAGCGAGAGAATTAGCGATCGAGATGGAACGCGCGCGACTTCGCGAGTCTGGACCGTCCAAGAAAGAAATCGAAGAGGAAGCGATGCGGCGAGCGCTGAAGGCGTTGGATTTGACGCTGAGGGAGGTGAAAGCGGACGGACACTGTTTGTATCGCGCGGTAGCGGAACAAGTGGATGAGATGAAAGAGGAGAGTAGGTACGGGGAAGTGAGGACGATGTGCAAGGACGAGATGTTGAAGAACAGAGAAGAGTACGAAGCGTTCGTGGAAATGGAAGAGGCTGGATCGTACGAAAAGTATTGCGAAAAGGTGGGATCGACAGCCGAGTGGGGCGGGCACGTGGAGATGTTAGCCATTGCGAGAGCGCTGCGGAGGAACGTGGAGGTTTTTGAAGTCAGGCCAGGTGGAGAGGTGGAGAAGATGGTCGTCGAATGTGTTGGTAGCGGTGTGGAAGGAGAAGAGGGAAAAGGCGGATCGTCGTTTCCGTTGCGCGTGGCGTTTATGAAAGAATCGTACACGCTAGGGGAGCATTATGACGCTGTCGTTAGTTTATGATGATGATAGAAGAAATAGAAGAAATACGCATTGGCCTGATATTGCCAGTATATCATTACTACTAGCAAGACGATACACATCATCCCTATTACTACTGCTATTACTACTTGACTTTAATCGCATCCAGTCGCCCAAGCGAGTATCCCCAGCAGACCTCCGAAAGCGACGACGAGAGGCGCTTGTAAAACGACCAACTTTGGATTTGGCATTTTCACGTACCTCGTTCCGAATAAGGTCAACATACCGATGACTACGGCAAATTTCGGAAACGGCGAGTTTTCTCTGACTTTCAAAAACATCTGCACCGCTGCGGCGACGACTAAACCAACCGCGCTGGCGTTCAAACCCGGAAGCATTTTTTGGTACGCTTGAAACGTTCGAATGTAACCCCAAAACGGCAAGACGCCGAAAATTAACGTCACGCCCGGGGCGAATAAGCCTGTCCAACACGTCAACGCTCCAGCGACGACACTTTTACCGGCTCTTTGCGCCATCACGGCACCTAAATACGCGGCAAAGTTAAACATCGGCCCCGGAGACGCTTGCACGAGCGCCAATCCGGCGAAAAACTGGTCCTCGGTAACCCAACTGTTCGTAGCGATGTTATCCGGCTGACTCGAATCGTACGAAACGACATCGTCTAACAACAGAGGTAAAACAACCTGTCCGCCACCGAAGATTATGCTCCCAGTTCTAAAAAACGCCGCAAACCAGTGCGAATACTGATTCGAATCGTAATTCGTTTGACTCGCGACGGTGACCATGAGCACCAACACGATCGCCCAGGAAAGAATCAAGAAACCGCCAACGATTTTAGTAGCCCCGTAACTCGCCACCTCGTCGTCTTGTTCGTTTCTTTCCGCGATATCTTTATCCGCGCCGAAGAAATAACTCACCAAACCGCCAAAAACAATCAGCAACGGAAACAGCCACGCGGTTTTGTAATAATACGCGAAACACGCGCTCGTGAGTCCCAACAGTCTCGTCATGTTATTCTTATTACACTGCCCGTTGGACAAATTCACCGCCGCGTCCACTACTAACGCCACGCCAGCCACGGAGAGACCACTGACTAACCCTTTCAAAAAGCTCGACGGGTTCGTCAGCGCCTCAGCCGCGCCCGCCCCGGCTAAAGTCATCAAAATCAATCCTGGGTATTGAAACAAACCTCCCGATAAGAGGCCACCGAGAACGCCTCTCTGCGTCACGCCTAGAGCAAAACTGACTTGCGTACTCGTCGGTCCGGGCATGCACTGGCCTAAACTCAACAATTCCGCGAAAATGGTGCTCGAAATCCATTTTTTACCATCGACGAAGACTTTTTGGAAAATGCCAATGTGTGCAGCTGGCCCACCGAATGCGGTCCAGCCCATCAAGATGAACGCTCGAAAAATGTCTCCGTACGACGCCCGAGAAACACCCGCGGAGGCGTGTTTCTCCACGTCGTCGTCGTTCCTGTTATCATTATTAGTATTAGTAGTATCCGTTGCTTTTGCCATGCTTATCGTCGTGCTCATAAACAACTCCTTTAAAATGGAATAATTCAAAAATGGAATATTATCTCTCGGCGGTACTCAACCTCTCCGCTCTTTTATGATATACACGCACTACTCCCAAAACAACGCGACGCAGAAACCCAAAAACAAAACACTTTTACCGCGCGTGTTATAAAAACGAGAGGACGTTCTTCTCTCTCCGCGTCTGTCTCGCTGCGTGAGTGTCCGGAAATTTTCCTTCTCTGAAAGATAAGACACGGGAAAGATGAAGGGGAAAAAAAGGAGCTGAAAAACGCTTGATTTTCTCAGAAGAAAAAAAAACGTCACAAGTCAAAATCTGCATTTTACACCCACTGATCAAGAACAACAAAACACCCCAACAGTTTATAAAACATTATGGTGGAGCAAAACAGAAGAACAGGAGAGGAAGAGGACGAGTGTCCGGATCTGTACGGCGCTTTGAACGTGGAGAACACGGCGACGTCGATCGAGGTATGCCTCTCTTTCTTTCTTTTTTAATATCTAAATCTCGCATGTGTCTTCTTTCTGATCTCTCTTTCGTTTTTTTTCTCGCGAGAAACTTTTCATCATCGTCGCGCGGTGAAAATGATGACGCGCGGGAGGCGCGAATCCGATCCTGATAAAGACGACGAGAGAGAGAGAAAGAAATCTTTTAATAGCCTTCTTTCGTTCTGCAAAGACGACGCGGTATGCGAGGAGGAGCGCACTCCAAAATTGGATTTTTGAGAATCCGAAAAGTCTCTTGAGCGTTTTTTTAAATCTCGCGATGAAACCGATGGACGCGCTCCTCTATTTCTCTCTCTCACATTAGACGCACAATGACACACTTTCTCCTCCCTTTGTATTCCCTTCCATTGAAAAATCAACAGATTCGCCGAGCGTACCGGAACTTAATCACCAAAGCGCACCCGGATAAAGGCGGCGATGCGAAGACGTTCGCGTTGATCCAACGCGCCTACGACGTTCTCTCGGATACCGACAAGCGCAAACAATACGACTCGACCGGGACGTACTCGAAATCGGTCGAGGAGGAGTTGTTAGATTCTTTCGGTGGCGGCGTATTTCGCGATAAACTGAACGAGGAGAACCAGCGGAAAGAGTCCGTCGCGGAAGCGATTCAAACCGTGGAGAAGAACAAAGGGTCGCACACGTCTGGATTCGAAGCGTTTATGCGATCCAGGGGCGATTCGGTCGCCTCGTTTGGCGTGGACGATATCATCAATCAGTTCGGCGTCGTGAAAGGATCGTACGATGAAGTGCAGTTGCCGAAGATTAAAGCGTACGAGGTGAATCAACCCGCCGGGAAGAAAGTCGTCGCCGGGCACGAGAAGGAGGCTTTGAGAGTTGAAACGACGAAAATCGCCTCGACTTTACAGTGGGGCGAAGTTTTAGTGAGCGTTCGCGTGGCGCCGATGAACGCGCACGATATTTACGAAGACCACATGTCGTTCATTACGTCCAATTATGGAAACAACGCATCCGATGCGAACGTTCATAAAGATTCGATGTTGAATCCGCGAAAAGGCGCTTTCGAGAACAACATGAACGAATCGAACGAACGCAAGATCCCAGGCTCGGATTGTTTAGCCACCGTGGTGAAAGTTGGTGCCGGCGTCAAGTCCTTAGCCGAAGGCGATTGGGTCATTCCGTACGTTCCAAACCTTGGCACGTGGAGAACCTTGGCTGTCTGGAAAGAAAAAGATTTGATCAAGATTCCGAAAGAAATGACGTCGGAAAACCATTGCGCGATGATGCGAGAGATGTGCGTCGCGTATCGTTTGTTGGAAGATTTCGGGGCGTTGAAACCAGGCGATGCGGTTATTCTGAACGCCGGTACCTCCTTAATCGCCACGGTGGTCTGTCAACTCGCGAGTATGCTCAAATTACGTCCGATTTTAGTCTGTCGCGCGCATCCAGGCTTCGAGAAAACCGTGAAGTGGCTCAAAAGTTTAGGCGCGATTGAAGTCTTCAAAGACGAGGGAGATTTGGGCGCCGAGTTGGAAGAAAAACGCCTCTTCGCGAAACCGAGATTGGCGTTAGACGGCGTCGGGGGTATTTCTGCCGTGCGTTTGGCGGAAACCTTGCACCAAGGGTGTCCTCTCATCGTCTACGCGTGCGCATCTGGTCGCGCGGCGACGTTTCCGTGGCATCATTGGGTCGGTAAAGGTTTGATCGTGCGCGGGTTTTCGCTGAGAAACTGGATGAAGGAAAACAAGAAGAAGACGCCGAAAATGATGGAAACTTTGGCAAAGTTGGTCAACGCGAACAAAATCGCGGTCGAGTACACCGAGTACGAATTATCGACTGAGTTTGACGAAGCTTTGGAGCACGCGTGCGAGAAGCACAGAAAGACGAAAATTTTGTTGAAAATAACCGATATCGGAAGCACCGTGGACGAAAACGACAAGTAATAAAATACGGATACGGATTTCTTTTTTCATCGGTCGGTCTTCCGACTTATTACTTACAGAGAAAGAGAAAGAGAGAGAAAAGATGAGCGTTTTTTGTAACAATCACACGAGCAACGACAATTAAAAGAGGTATCTTAGGCATACACTGTATTTCCTTTCAGCACAACGCAGACGTCGTATTTTTATTTTATTAATAACTCCCTCTTAGCTATAAAAAACTACCCGTTAGTTTTTTACTTGAATGTTAATTTAATAGAGTTCTTCTTCCATGTGCGTCTTGATGGTGCAGTCCGAGGTCGGGTACGCAACGCAAGTCAACACAAAGCCGTTACCGGTTTGGTCGTCGTCCAAGAAGGATTGGTCGGATTGGTCGATGGTACCCGCGACAACCTTACCCGCGCACGAAGAGCACGCGCCCGCTCTGCAGGAGTACGGCAAGTCAATGCCAGCTTCTTCAGCCGCGTCGAGAACGTAGGTGTCGTCCGCGCATTCAATCTTTTGGGCGCCTTCCGGGGTTTCCAAAGTGACCGTGAAGTTCATGATGGTCATGCCTCTTTGCACTTTCTGTTGGTGTTTTTAAGAATAACAGAAGGAGAAGGTTAATTTACTTTTTTGCGACCGACCCATTTAGGGTTAAACCCTAATCGTCGTCGTCGTCGTCCTTCTCTCGGTGTTCTCACCAGCGGAGATAAACAAGGCCGGAACACGACGACACCGTGGAGGTTCGAAATTCGTTTCCTCTCGCGCACGCGCGAAACGAAACGCGCGAAACTATTCACTCGAAATGAGTATCACGCGTTTACTCTTCGCGATTTGCGGTGTTTCGCGCGGCGCGAGCGCTCTGTGGTCACACACCGCGCGCGCGCGAAAAATGCACACCACCGGGCGACGCGAGCGGGAGACGGAGGAAAGCAATCGGAAAAGAGAGAAATCCATCATCCAAAAAAAAAAGGAAAAATCCTTCGCGGAAATCCGCGCGCGCTAAACTCCGGAAAGAAAGCAGTAAACGATGACGCGAACATATCCAACGACTGATTCGTAACGTACCATGGTGCGAGACTTCATCGCGACGGCTTTGCCGACGAAGGCGGTTTGTTGGACGTTAGTGGCAGCGAACATGGTGTGTGATTGAGAATACGTGTTTATGTTTTGGCGTAAAACTTTACTGTGGGTGGGGAAAAAGAGGGTGAAAAAAAAAGAGGGTAAGCCTCTCTCGCCCCTCTTCTCGGTCTGCTCTGGCAGGCAAGGAAGAATAAAAATAATCCAGAGAGTCCAGTTGGCAGTGGACGACACCACGAATTGTTCCTTCCTACGATTTTGAGTCGAATCCATAAAAACGTCAGCACAAGGAGTTCTTAGAGTACGTTCTTCACACCACTTC
>Ga0255769_10001096_pt1 | contig 31803 bp, 28 predicted proteins | sample 041ome_9_FD_179637 | JGI IMG/M metagenome (GOLD analysis project Ga0255769, IMG submission 179637) | Coastal salt marsh microbial communities from the Groves Creek Marsh, Skidaway Island, Georgia - 041413US metaG (version 2) | ecosystem: Environmental > Aquatic > Marine > Intertidal zone > Salt...
TGTCGCGTTGCGAACACCGCCACGCACGTTAGCAAGTGACTACGCCATCGGAGGCCAAAGAATCGCGCGCCAAGATTGGGCGACATCTGCTCACAACCCCTTACCAGACGGCTGGCGGTCGATACCACCCGGACGACTGGTGGGCAAACTGAACGAGGACAACCCGCTGCTCAAGACGCGTGCCTGGCATGACCCTGCCCTGATGGCGACCGATCAATCCGCCGACGAAGGGCTGCGGGCACTCGGGTTTCCCGAATCGGCGATCCGATTGATCAACGCCAATAACAGCTATGGCAATAACTTGTCTGACACCAGTTTGATGGCGCTCTATCGCGTCATGGGCGAGTTCGGTCGGCTCTCTGGCCCCGCGCTAGCGGTCATGGAAGCGGCAGCAGGTAACATGCGATTACCGGAAGCCATGGCGGCCCAATTAAAAGGGCCGGTCACCAGAGGAACACCCGTCGAGCGCATTATTCAATCGGCTGACGGTATTAAGGCCATGTTGCGCTCGGGCCGCACGGTCGATGCTGATGCTGCAGTGATCACCCTGCCTGTACCCGCATTGCGGCGAATCGAACTGGACCTGCCTGATGCCCGCCGGGTGGCCCTGAGCGACATCGACTACCACAAGATTGTGCAACTGCACTGTGTGGTCGATTCGCCTATTTGGGAGGCATCCGGTTGGGGCGGCTCATGGTGGACAGACGGGCTACTCGGCAGGATTTTTACCCGGCCTTTGCCTGACTCTGATCGTTTCAATATGACTGTCTGGATCAATGGCGATGATTGCGACTCCCTCAATGCACTGAATGACGATGACTGCACAGACACCATTACACGGGCCTTGTGGAAGTTAATGCCCGACGCAAAAGGCGTGACCTCAGTGGGCCAACTCGTGAGGTGGACAAATGATCCCTTCGCGGGAGGTAGCTGGGCGCTGTGGCGGCCGGGCCAGGCAGCGCATGCCCATGCGGCGATCCGAGCCCCGGAAGGTAGACTGTTCTTTGCCGGGGAGCACACCGCCGAGGCTTACCGTGGCATGGAGGCGGCCATGGAATCTGGCGAGCGCGCCGCCTTGGAAGTGATGAGGGCACTAACGTGAGTCTTGTATTTCGCCATTGTGTTTTTTTACTCACATTCGCGTTGCTGGCGACCCCTGCTGTGAGGTCTGAGCCCTTGTCTGAGGAACAGCTTTATGACCTTGCCTGTCAAGCCTGCCACAGTCTGGCGTCAGCGCCCGACCATCGTGTCGGCCCGCCACTGAGGAATTTGCTGAATCGCAAAGCGGCCTCGGTCGAGGGCTATCGCTACTCAGAAGCGCTGCTTGCTTCTGAATGGGTCTGGACTCTGGCCACCCTCACTGCCTGGCTCTCCGACCCTGATACGGCGATACCCAACAATGCCATGAACTATGTCAATCCATTGACCGCTGAAGAAACCCAGCGGCTGGCCGCTTGGCTACTGCAGCCGCAATGACATCAGAGTCGCTCGAGGCACCCCTCCCAACCGGCCAAGAGCGGCATGCGAGTCGTTGGACCCAGCTCAGCCGGTGCAATATGCGCGATCTGTTGGGTTGCCCAAGCAAGGCAAAGATTAGAGGACAGCACTGGCCCCGGCAAAGTCTCGGACAGCTCGGCAATGATGCGCAGCGTGGGCAACCCGGTACCCGTAATGAGGTAGGCGTCGGCCTCCATGTTCTGCCAACGAGCAATGATGTGCTGACTGGCCGTCGCCGGCGAGAGGTCATAAATGGCCCGGGTATCACCCTGAGCAGGGTCAAGGGACAGTTGATCCACAACCTCGAAACCTCGTCCCTGCCAGTGCGCTTGGGCGGCGTCCAGAAGCCATTGCGGGTAGGGACAAATCAACGCGATCGACTGCGCTCCAAGGTGTACCAATGCGCGCTCAATGGCTGCCGCCGCGGAGACGATGGGTTGCCCCCGGCGATCACTGAGTTCAGCAAGGCTTGTCTCAACCGATTCATGGCCAAGCAGATAGCTAGAGCCGGTGCAGGCCAGACCGATGGCTTGCAACGTCAGCGTGTCGAAGCGATCGAGAGTCTGAGCAATATCGAGAAAGTAGGCTCGGAGGCGATCACTGGGGTCGGATTGCGTGCTCGCCATGCGAACGGTCGCGCATGCGACTCCGGCCGGCAGCAAGGTCCTGAATTCGGTCTCAGCAGTGGGGTTCGCCTGTGGCGTCGCCAGCCCGAGCGTACCGTGCCGACCGTAGTACCCGTCAGTCATCTGGGATGCCTATCGTCTGTTGCGACACTGCCTCGAAATATACCATGTGGGTCTCTCGCGACTTTGCCCAACAGCACCTTGTCCGCGCCACAATCATACGAGGCCGGCCCCTCCAAACAAGGCCGCCCGTCCAATGATTGATTCGGAAGTCGCCATTGTGGGCGCCGGGCCGTCCGGCCTGACGCTGGCGTGGTGGCTACTTGAGCAGGGCATCAAGGTGGCGGTGCTGGAGCGCGAAGATTCGATCCCTAAAGATATGCGCGCCTCAACCTTCCACCCAGCTACGCTCGACCTGCTGGCGGATTCCGGGCTGGCCGACGCGCTCGTAGAGCGCGGCACGGTGGTACCGCAGTGGCAATATCTGATACACGAGAGCGGTGAACGCGCCGTGTTTGATATGTCTTGCCTCAGCGACGTCACCGCTTATCCGTTCAGATTGCAATGCGAGCAGTTTCAGCTAACCGAACTACTGGCAGAAAAACTGGCGCAGCACCCACATTGCACGCTTCATTTCGGCGCAGTCGTGGAGACCGTCGCCGCAGAAGCCGAGCGGGTCCGCTTTCGCTACCGGCATGGCGAGGCGCATCACGACGCCGTCTGCACTTGGTTAATAGCCGCCGACGGTGCCAGCAGTCAGGTGCGCAAATCACTCAACCTGAAATTTGATGGGCAAATCTTCCCGAAGACCTCTATTACGCTGGTGCTCGACCACCCCTTCGAGGACGATATCCCCAACTTGCTGGGCGTGAATTACGTCTGGCTACCAGACCGGCATTACAGTCTGATGCGCCTACGTGATACTTGGCGATTCACCTACTCGCCAGAGCAGGACCAAGACACTGATACGGCATTAAGCGATGGCATCGCCCGCGCGCATATTGCACGCGTCTCTGCGCGAGCCGCCGATACAAGGATTCTCAGCCGCAACTATTACACTCTGCACCAAAGATGCCTCGACCGTTTTTGTCATGGGCGCGTTGTATTTGTCGGCGACGCCGCTCACCTCAATAGTCCGGCGGGGGGCATGGGAATGAATAGCGGTATTCACGATGCCCGATCTCTGGCTGACCATTTGGTCCCGGTTTTACAGGGCGAAAACCCGGTACTGCTGGAACGCTACGATCGGCGACGCCGCACTATTGCTCTGGAGGAAGTGCAGCGGCTCTCGGCGAGGAACTATGCCCGACATCGCGAAACCGCGGCGGAAAAACGCCGCGTGATCTGGCGGGAACTTCAGGATACGGTGAGCGACCCGATACAGCATCGCGACTATCTGCTGGATGCGGCTATGATTCGATCTCGCGAGCGCGAACACACCATCGATTGAGGATGTCTTAATGTCAGCCATCGATCAGACCGTTGCAGAGCTAGGGCTAACCCTGCCAGAAGTCATCACCGGCCATGTGGCCGGTGAATCCGTAACCGTCGCCCCCCATGCCACCCGCCGCGCCGTGCACTTCCCCGGCACCGGCGAGCAGATTGCTTCGCTTCAGGAAGACGACGCAGAAGCAGTAGACAGAGCTATTAGCGCTGCCCGCGACAGCTTCGCTAGCGGCCGCTGGTCAGACGCTGGCACCGCGACCCGACAAGCGATCTTTCGCAAAGCAGCGCGCCTCATCCGCGACAACGCTGAAGAATTGGCGTTGTTGGAATGCCTCTGTGCGGGGCTGCCCTCCTCCCATCTGGCCTCACGCCAGGTGCCTAGGGCCGCTGACAATCTGGATTTCTTTGCTGATTACATCGGCGTGATGGCTGGGGAAACCTTCGACCAACTGAGCGGTTACCAAACACAGGTGACCCGCCAGCCAGCAGGCGTCGCCGCTTTATTCGCGCCCTGGAATGCACCGCTGGCCCTGTCCAGCATGCAGCTGGCCTCCAGCCTGGCCTTTGGTAATAGCTGCGTGCTCAAACCATCCGAATTTACGCCGCTATCAATTCTGCGCATGGTGGCACTCATGGAAGAGGCTGGGGTGCCTACCGGTACCATCAACGTTGTGAACGGCAGTGGTGCTGTCACTGGTGCAGCGCTGGCCGGCTCGGCGGCGGTTGATCGCATTGCCTTTACAGGCGGCGGCACAACGGCTCGTCAGGTCATGGCGTCAGCAGCCGCCAACCTCACCCCGGTTCATTTCGAACTGGGCGGCAAATCCGCCAATATCGTTTTCGATGATGCGGATTTTGAGCGCGCACTCGACGGCTCCTTAGTCAACATCTTCAGTAACAGCGGGCAAATCTGTATCGCGGGCTCGCGGATTTTGGTGCAGCGCGGCATCGCCGATGGTTTTATCGAGGCTTTCGTCGCGCGCACCCAATCACTGACCGTGGGAGACCCGCTGGATCCCGCTACCGAAGTGGGACCGATGGCTTTCAAAGCGCACCAGGAGCGAGTCCTCGACCACATCGCGCGTGCTCAGTCGGACGGGGCGACACTGCTGTGTGGAGGGAGGACAATGACAGAGCTGGGAAGCGGCTATTTCGTTGAGCCGACCGTCTTTCAGGTAAACAGCAACCAGCTTGCGCTGTGCCAAGAAGAAGTGTTCGGTCCGGTGGTCAGCATTCAGATCTTTGATGACGACGACGAGGCTTGGTCGTTAGCCAACGAGAGTCGCTTTGGTCTTGTCGGCTATTGCTGGACCGGAAGCCTCGCTCGAGCGCAGGCATTCCAGCAACAAGTGGACGCGGGCACGTTGTGGATTAACACACCCCTCGCGCGGGATCTGCGCGCGCCGTTCGGAGGCTTCAAGGAGTCGGGTATCGGTCGCGACGGCCCCCGACAGGCGGCCGATTTCTTCACGGAAGAAAAAGCGACCATCACCGCGCTTGGTACGCCTCCCATTCGCAAGCTGGGAAGCATTTCAGACTAACGGCTTACTCATAGCGCGCCGCGTGCACGCTTTGAAAATTCCGGCTGCATAACGGATGATAAAGTCTCTGACACAATGCTAGCCAGTCGGCCTCACGGCCAAAAAAACCCGGGTCTTAACCCGGGTTTTCACATCGAGCCAGTCTTAGAAATTAAACCGAATGGTCGCGCCGATCTGGCGACCACGAGGCAAAGTAATGCCAAAGCCCCGCGGGATGACCGAGCCACCACCAATGTTGGTACCGGACCAGGCGAAGAAGCCGCCGCAGTTGGCCGCTGGATTAAAGGCGGGGCTGATGACCGAGCATGGCGGCCCGGGCTGGCTGACAAATGCCTGAGTATCGATGTAACGCAGGATATCCATTGCTGTGTCGTCATCTGTCAGGTTCTTACCCCACACGGTGACCTCCCACCGATCAGTGCGATAACCCGCCTGGGCACCCACCACCGTGCGGCTGCCTGTTTGAGCAAGGTTGTGCACCTGAGCAAACTTAGAACCCTCGTAGCGGATGTCACCACCGACATACCACTCGCCTGCTCCCATCGGAATGCGGAACATCGTGCGCAATGAGGCTTGATGCTTAGGTGATCGCGGCGTCTGATTACCCTCCACCGAGCCATTGGCCTGAATACAATCATAGTAATCGGCGGCTTGGGGGTTACAGCCCATCAGAATGGCCTGATCCGTGTTGATGTACTCGTCAATCTCGGCATTGGTGTAGGAATAGTTCGCCGTCAGATCCCAGTTGTCGGTCAGCATCATGCTGAGCTCGGTTTCGAAACCGGTCACCGACGTCTCCCCCACGTTATCAATAAATGAGGTCAGTGAACCGTCGGGTCGCTGGGCGTTAAAGGTCAGTTGCTGATCGGTCCAGTCGATCATGTAGACAGACGAATTCCATGTTCCCCGCCCGTTGAGAATGGTCGTCTTGACGCCCACCTCGTAGTTCCAGGCCTCTTCCTCGTCGTAAGCGATTTTGGGCGCACCTGAGTCATTGAAGCCACCGGGCTTGGTGCCCTTGGCGATGTTGCCGTAGACCGTCAGGGAGTCGCTAGCGAGATATGTCAGCGTGAAACGCGGCGTGAAGCTGTCAAATTCTTCACTAAAAGTTTCTGTCACCTGCCCCGGTAAATAGGGGTAGAACACCGATTCGATTTCATCCGTTGCCTGCCGCACCTCAACCGTACCCGTCAATGCGTCGGTGAAATCAAACTCGACGCTACCGAAGATGGCGAAGTTTTCCACAGTGGTCTTTTCGGGAAAGCTGTTGGCCTCTTGTCTGGAAACGGACGGGTCCAACGCAGACTCAAAAGAGGTTAGCGGGTTAATCCGATCATCCACGGTTTGCTCAAACTCCGAGTCATACCAGTAGGCACCGACCGACCATCGCAGGCGCTGATCCACCGAAGAGCTCAGCCGCAGCTCCTGAGAAAAAGTCTCCTCCTCTTCTTCCTGTACCCGCCAGAACTGGCCAGTGGGTGAATAGAAGGCATTGAAGAAAGCGAACGCATCGTAGCCACCGTAGGACACGTCAATCTGTCGATCCGTTTCGGTCTCCTGGTAGCCTGAAATACTGGAAATGGTCCAGCCATTGCCCAGCTCCCAATCCATATTCAGGGACGTTCGCATCACGTCACGCTCAATGCCGGGGTTCGGCAAGAAATCTGTGCGCAAGGTGACTTCGTCGTTGGTCTTCACCGTGCCGCAATAGTAGCCGCGGGCTGCGGGTCTGGAGGCGTCTGGCTGGAAGCAGTTGTTGTAGTCCGCTCCTTGTAACCATAGCGCGATGTGGTCATCGTCATCTTTCTGCGACGTGAGTTTTAATGATGCCTCAAACGAATCTGTGGGGGTCCACAGCAGCTTACCGGTAAAGGTGGTGGTCTCTTCACCACCGACCTCATCGCCACTGATGGTGTTGTTGTACTCCCCCCCATATTCATTGAAGCCCGCGCCTACATAGAAATACAGCGAATCCTCAACAATCGGGCCACTGACATAGGCGTTGGTGTTGGTAGTGTCGTGCTCCGCGACGGTGATGGTGACCTGCCCTTCCATCTCATTGGTTGGGCGACGCGTCACGTAGTTAATGGCACCTGAGAAGGTGGCACGGCCGTAGAGCGCTGCCTGAGGGCCTTTTATGACCTCCACCCGCTCGAGCATCTGCAACTCGGTTGACGCGATGGTACCCGGCACAAAGACACCATCAATGAAGAACGAGGCATTGGGCGATCCCAGGATATTCGACATTCCTCTGACAACGGGACGATCTGAATCGCGGCCAAAGGAATTGACGAACGAGAAGCCCGGCGTGAAAGCGGCGATATCCTCGGGAGAGAACATCCGGTAGTCCTGTAGCGTCGTCGCGTTGAAAGCGGTAACAGACAGCGGGACTTCCTGCAGGTTTTCCTCTCGCTTTCGAGCAGTGACAATTACCTCCTCGAGGTCCATTTCGTCGTCTTGTGACCACGCCACGGGCATTTGCGCCGTTGTAGCGATTGACATGGCTACGGCAAGAGTCAGCGGGTGTTGTATCAGTTTTCGCATGGGTAAGGCTCCCCTGTTGATCCGAGGGCAGTACCGCTCAACCCTCAGAAAGGCTTTTAGTTATATCTTTAGGTGTTTTGATAGACCTTAGACGCGAAATTGTCAAGGCGGCGGGCGTTTTACTCGCCTATTTCCCTTTATTTCAGGCGTTTGGGGGGCTCTGGGCGTCGAGATCCGGGAGTTTGAAACGCAGCGCCAGCAACACCTTGAGCGAGTTGGTAACGGCAGGAATCACCGCCATGGCGAGGGTGATGGCCAGTAGCGCTGACTCGGGCTGGGTAGCCGTGCGAGGTAGGCCTGGCACAAAGCCCATGGTGGACAGTAACAACCCTAGGGTCAGTGGGGCCGTGGCAAAGGCCAGCTTCTCAACAAAGCTGTAGAGCCCGGCGTATAACCCCTCCCGGCGGAGTCCCGTTTTGCGATAGTCATATTCCATCACGTCAGGCAGCAAGCTCTGTCCCATCAGCAGCATACCCCCATTGCTGAAGGCTAAGATAAACGCTCGCAACATGTACAGCGCCAGCGGTTCTTCGGGACCAGAGAGCAGCCATGTGAGGTTCACACATGCCGCAAGGGCCGCAGACAAGGCCAAAGTGTGGGCTTTGCTCAGCCGCTTCGAAATCAATATCCAGGGCGTGATGGCCACCAGCGTGCCCACCATATAAGCCAGGCCGTACCACAACATGATCGCCTCGGATTGCTGCATCACCTGACGCACAAAGAAGATGTTGGTGGCGACCGTGGCAGAGAGCGCATACAGCCCAAGATATTTGATGCCCAGCAATATCAAAAACGGTCGATTACCCAGCGCAGAACGAGCCTGCTCGACAAAGGGCACTGCCAAACGCGTGCGCTGGGTCGCCGCGGCGTCGCGCGTTGCGACAAAACAGGCGACCGACGCGAATAGAATGATCGCCGCGGTGATGAGCGACATCATGGAAAACGCTTGGGTCTCGGGTACCCCCATTGAGTCTCGAGCGTAAGCGACCAACCGGGGCGCGAGCGCGATACCGACGAAGGTGCCGACTGCAATCCAGGCCACCCGAAACGACATCAGCTTGGACCGCTCGTAGGGATCCTGCACCATCTCTGCCGGCATGGACATGTAGGGCACGTTAAAAACGGTATAGGCTGTCGCCGCGACCAACAGCATGACGAGCACCCAGACTTGCGTGGGCACAAAAGTCACCGTATGGACAGAAAATAGACCGATGACGCTGAGCGCTGCCAGGACGCCACCTACAAGCAGATACGGCCTGCGACGCCCCCAACGACTGTTGGTGCGGTCGCTGATGATCCCCATCACGGGATCGGTAATCCCGTCGTAGATCTTGGAGACAAAAACCAAACTGCCCGCCACAGCAGGGGCGATACCCACAGCGCTGATTAAGTACACCATCAACATTGCCGTTTGAGTATTGAGTAAGCTCGACATCGCCAGCGTGCCGAGACTCCAGCCAAAATACAGTCGCATGGGACTGCCTTGAGGGGTGTTCACGAGCGCTCGTGCGCCGCGGCGATTTGTTGCAGAGGCTCGAGCAACCGCGCCACCCAGTCGGCGCGCTCCAGATCAAACTGCTCGTCTGGCACGAACGCCTCCAGCGCGTCTGCGGAGGGCACGCGGCCCTCTTCACACAAGGCGATTAATGCGTGGAGTTGCTCTCGCGTCGCCGCCAGCTCTTCTCCCAGTATCAGCACCATCTGATACAGCGCCTGCAAAGCCGGATCTGAAAAGTACACGGGCTTGTCTGCTGGCTGAGCGCCCTCTTTCATGACTTGCGCGCCCCCACCATGTACCACACTAACGGACCATCAATTTGGGGCTCATAGGACTCAAAAATATCGGGCGAGGAGAATCCTGCCGTCGCCAGCGCATCGGGTACCGAGGTCTCCGCAAATGACTGCCAGAAGGGCTCGTCGTTGTGCGCAACTTGCCAATTCGACAACCACTGCTGAAAGGCAGGGGTATCAGGCCGCTGAGTGGGCACATCTTGATGCACCACCAGACCACCGGGCTTGAGCAATCGGTAGCTTTCCCGCATGACCGCTTCGAGCATCTCCCGCGGTATTTCATGCAACAAAATATTGCTGACGACGAGATCAAACGATGCATCAGCCAAGCCAGTCGCACTGGCGCACGCTTGTCTGAAGTGAATGGGCAGGCCAAGTGCCTCGGCACGCGGGTGGGCGTAGCGCAGAAGGCCCCCGCCCAAATCGACTCCATAGATGTCGGCTTCTGGATAAGCCACCGCATAGTTTCCGGTCTGCCCCCCATAACCGCAGCCCAAATCGACGACGCGCTCAGGAACAAAATCGGGAAAGGTGGTTGCGAGAAAGCGCACCACCGCTTGGCCTTTGCTGTCTTTGGCGCCGGTACCGGCGCCGCGGCTATACAGCGTGCCGCCAGCCTCCTGGAGGGCACCGGCGTGCCAGTCATGTTCGCCGCGGTCTAGGCAATAGCCACCCGGCTGACCGTGATACGCCGTGTTGGCAAAATAATCGGGCATGACAAGGCTCGCGTCTGTCTGCAGTGAACCTCGCTTACTCGACGCATCCGTCAGCTCACTGGCTGCGGCATTCATTTGCGTTGCCTGCCGCGCGACCATGTCCTCGAGGGCCCGCCACATTTGCTGCTGCGAACCAATATTGAGTGCGCTCCATGCCGCGAAGGCCGGATGCGTCTCGAGCAAGGCCGCTTTGTCGTCGCCGGTCACTGCCCCACGCTCGCTTGGCGTGTCGTCAAACTGTGCCTGTAGCGTGGCGCGTGCAAACTGTCCAAGCTGCCGCTTGGTATGAAAAATAAACGACTGCCTGCCTCTGTCGCGGCAGTTCTGTACCGGGGACAGGGCGTGGATTGTAGAGCGATTCATCTCCGCTTTGGGCTGGGTCATCGCATCCGACCTTTTCTGACAGGAGCTCTATGGCAATCGCCATCAATATCCTGCTAGTGCGGGGTCGGTCAAGCCCTTGTTCACAGGCTTACGCAGCGCGATTCTCGTTGTCGAGACTGCTATCCCAACAGCTGGGCCACTGTTCTTCGAGCGCCGAGAGATGTTTAAACAGCGCGCGGATCCTTGCCGATTGTCGAAGGTCCTTATGGTGCAGCAGCCAGGTATGGCCCCAATGCGCAGACGGCACCCCGGGCAGCAGCATCAGCTCGGGATATTGCATGGCCAGAAAACACGGCAATGCGGCCACACCCAACTTGTTGGTCGCGGCGACGGTTCTCGGTGTAATGCCGTCGATCAAGTGACGGCTTTTGAGACCGAGTGAATCGGGATCGGGCAGGTCACCCAAGGACAGCGCCCGACCTGACGCCCGGATACAGGTCAATTCGCGATGCCCGCGGGAAGCCTCACTAAGCAGATCACGATGGACGTAGTAACCCAGCGAAATGCGGCCTAATTTGATACCCACAATGTCCTTTGGCGGGCGCTTGTGTTTGGGAATACCGCGCACCGCAATATCTGCCTCACGACGGGCCAAATCAACAGGGTCGTCACTTACTGTGATATCGAGCTCGATACTAGGGTATTTAATGGCGAATCCCGCTACCGCCTCAGCGACGTGGGTCAGTGGCACCGCGGGTAGCGATAGCTTGATGCGTCCGCTCAACTCGGAGTCCTTGCCGCTGACCTGCCGTTCGGCCTCGATGAGTGTTTCTTCAACCTCTCTGGCAACAGGCAACAGCTGATCTGCCAGAGACGTTGCCGTGAAGCCATCGGGTGTTCGATCGAACAATCGCCCCCCGACCTGCGCTTCAAGAGACTCCAGACGACGCATCACTGTCGTGTTACTCACGCCTAGCAAACCGGCTGCTTTCCGGGTCGAGCCGGCACGAGAGAGGGCCAGCAATATCTTAAGATCATCCCAGTTCATCGAGAACCACTCCTCATTACCGCCGGTTACGGGTCATTACCGCCGATTACTGGGGTATTGCCGGCCCTACGTGTCAGGAGGCGAGCGTATCCCCGTTTTTATCTTTCAGCACCACACGCTCATCGGCATCGGCGTCTCCCGAGCACTGCACCGTGATCGATGACAGCCCCTCAGGCTTGACCTTCAGCTTGAGCGTGGTCACGCCACGATAGGACTTCGTGCCATACAGTTGCACACGCGTGTCCTCACCATACATTGCCTTCAGTTCCCCTTTGCAGATCGCGTATTGCTCGCCGGTATCCGCCGACACCTTTGCTGCGCTCAGAGCCAGCGGCAGGGTTGCCATTGCAAAGACAATCTTTCGTAAGCCACCTAATTTCATAACGGACCTCCATCATTGGGTGTGAAGCGACATGCTCCAACTCAACTATACGAGCTCCACTAACGCAACGATTGTAACGCTATCGATTTTACATCGGTTCTTTTTCGCAACACAACAGCGGGCCGATTCAATGAAACGGCTTGTCGGTCTCGACAGAATGTCGCAGGATCAGGCGGTATCGAACTCGAAGTCAGTCTCATGCGCACAGCCATCACGCGACACCCGCTCTTGCCGATTTGGCTGTGTGCCGCACTGCTCGTATCGGGCTGCGGTGGCGGCGGCTCTGACAACAACCCCGCGCCCCCTGCGAACGGAGGCGGCACCGCACCGCCGCCCGAGCCGGAAGTCGATTTCTCCCAGGCCGATACCGCTTTTCAGAATTTTCTCGACAACAACGCGGTGTTTAATGGGATCAGCTACGTGGTGGTGGATGCGGGCGGTACATTGCACACCGCCACCTTTGGTGATCACACCGAAGAGACGGTAGTGATGCTGGCCTCTACCAGTAAAGTGCCGGCAGTCATGACCTTGATGGCACTGGCTGAAGATGCCGACGCCAGCTTCGATATCAACCAACCGATCGGTGAGGTGCTGCCCTTTGATGGGGTCTATGCCGATCGCACCCCCGCGCAACTGGTGAGCAATACGTCAGGCATTCCCGGGCTCCGGCAGCTGGCGGTGTACGGCCCTCATCTCTGTCAGTACAGCTTCGATGACGCCATCAACTTTGAGGCGTGTGGCGAAGTGCTGCTCAGCGTGCCGCTCCCTGACAGTCACGATGCCGGATCCATCTTTGATTACGGCGGCAGTCAGTGGCAGCTGGCGGGCGTGACCGCCTCAGTGGCCGCCAATGCCACGTGGAACCAACTGGTCGATCAGTACCTCGGGACTCCCTGCGGATTGGAAGTCTTTACCTTTGGCAACATGTGGGAGGACCTGACCCAGTGGGACGGGACAGCCGGAAGCCTAAAAGGACGCGGCAACCCCAATATCGAAGGCGGTGCCATCACCAACCTTGCCGACTATGCGAAATTGCTGCAGGTCCACCTGACCGGTGGCTACTGCGGAGAGACCCAAGTATTGAGTGAGGCAGCGATTACCGAAATGCGCGTCGACCGCGGAGGTGTGGTGGCCGAGGAACCGGTGCCCTACGGCATGGGCTGGTGGATCAGTCGCGACAACCCGGGGATCTACGACGACCCAGGCGCCTTTGGCTCGGTCAGCTTCATGGATGAAGAGCGCGGTTTTGCCGGCTACGTGGCGATCGATGATTACACCGGTATCGATGCCGATGCACCAGTCCGGCTCGTGCGAACAGAAGTTATTCCTTTACTGCAAGCCGCCTTCGATGCCGCCGCAGACTGATGACGCAAAGGCGCCTCTACGGCAACGCGCTGCACCGGTGCTGACAGGAACAACGACATCAGTAGCATCTCATCAACCCAGAGAGAATGAAGCATGACGTTGTCAGCTCAGCCTTAAAAACCTCGATAGCCAGCGACCATCAATCGAATAATGAACGAGAATTATGCGCCATGAACGCACCGATACAAGACGCTACCGCCCAAGACGCCGCATCCCTCCCTATTGGTGCCATTGATGTGAGCGATGCATCGCTCTACCAACAGGACACATGGCGTCCCTTCTTCGCCCGACTGCGCGCCGACGATCCAGTGCACTGGTGCGAAAACGAGCTGTTCGGCGGTTTCTGGTCAATCACCCGCTTTGAGGACATCGCGGCGGTTGATGGCAATCACGCAGCGTTTTCTTCGGAACCGGCTATCACCATTGGTGACTATGGTGACGACTTGCCCGTTAGGCAGTTCATCGCCATGGACCCTCCTCTGCATGACGTGCAACGCGCCGCAGTGCAGGGCGTGGTTGCGCCACGCAACCTGTCCGACCTTGAGGGCCTGATTCGAGAGCGCGTGGGGCGCATACTCGACGAGCTGCCTGTGGGCGAAACCTTCAACTGGGTGGAGCACGTCTCCATTAATCTCACCACACAGATGCTGGCGACAATTTTTGATTTCCCTTTCGAGGACCGCCACAAACTGCCGTACTGGTCTGACATGGCAACCTCGCTACCTGAGGCGACAGGCAGTGATGGTGATGTGGATGAGCGCACTGCCGCACTGCAGGAGTGCTTGGCCTATTTCACGCAGCTCTGGCATGAGCGAAAGAATAATCCGCCCGACACCATGGATCTGATCAGCCTGCTTGCCACCAACCCCCGTACGCAGAACATGGTGGATGATCCACTGGAGTATCTGGGCAATCTGATACTGCTCATCGTTGGCGGCAACGACACGACGCGCAACTCCATCACCGGGGGCGTGCTAGCGCTTAATCAGAATCCGGCGGAGTTCGCCAAACTCAAAGCAAACCCGGCACTGATACCGAGCATGGTTTCGGAAATCATTCGCTGGCAAACCCCGCTCATGCACATGCGTCGCATCGCCAATCACGATGTCGAACTCGGAGGAAAAACGATTCGAAAAGGCGACAAGGTGGTGATGTGGTATCTCTCAGGCAATCACGATGAGACGGCGATTGAAAATCCCGACGCGTTCATCATTGACCGCAAGAACCCCCGTTACCACCTTTCCTTTGGTTTCGGCATCCATCGGTGCATGGGCAACCGCCTGGGCGAGATGCAGCTGCGCATCCTGTGGGAGGAAATTCTCCAGCGTTTTTCGCATGTTGAGGTCGTCGGCGAGCCTGAGCGGGTGCTATCCAATTTTGTCAGAGGCTACTCACGCCTCGACGTGCGATTGCACCCATGCGAATAACATTCATAGTCAGCGAGTTGCCACTGCCCCACCCGAAATACGTGCGGCACTATGCGGATAACTGAGCATGAAGACAGTCGGTCGGCTCCACATTAACGATGTGCGCTTTGCTACCGACGTCCCTGGAGCCGAGACAGCGAGTCCGCTATACAGTTAGCAGAAACGTCACCGGGCCATCGTTAACCAACGATACCGACATGTGGGCACCAAACTGCCCTGTCTCTACCTGAATCCCACCCAAGGCCAGCTGATCCGCGAGGTCCTCACACAGACGCGACGCCTGCTCGGGCGGCGCCGCTGTGGAGAACCCCGGCCGATTTCCGCTGGTCGTATCGGCCGCCAAGGTAAATTGCGATACTAGAAGGATGGCACCCCCCGCCTGCTCAACATTGAGGTTCATCCTGCCTTGATTGTCGGAGAACACACGATACTTGCGTAACCGCTCCGCCATTCTCAATACCGTTTGCGCCGTGTCTTCTGGCTCGACACCCACCAACACCAGGAGTCCGCCCTGAATTTGGCCTACCACCGCGTCGTCGACCGTCACCGATGCCCGCGTGACCCGTTGCAATAAACACTTCATCTGGAATAGCTCACAGCGCTACGCCACGCACCCGGCCTTGCCGCCACGCTATAAAACATCAGTGGCCAGCCCGCGTTGTTGGGCAATGTGCCTGAGCAGCGCCTGGCAGGCATCGGTGAGCATGTCGAACACCTGTTCGAAACCCTCGTCCCCGCCGTAGTAGGGGTCCGGTACCTCTTCACCCCAACCCGTCGCCCAGTCCAGCATCAGCGACAGTCGACCGAGTTGGTCTGTGGGGCAGTCGGCCTTGAGTAGCCGCAAGTTGTCGCGATCCATGGCGACGATGTAATCGAAGCTCAAGTAGTCAGCGTGATCAACTTGTCGAGCACGGAGGTCCGACATATCAAAGCCTCGGCCTGCGGCGGTCTCAGTGGCTCTTCGATCTGGCGGGTTGCCAATGTGGTACGCGTGTGTCCCCGCCGAGTCGATCGCAATGTTATCAGTCAGGCCTGCCACCCTCACTTGCTCGCGAAATACCGCGTGCGCCGTCGGCGAACGGCAGATGTTGCCCATGCAGACAAACAATACGCGAACGCTCAATGTTGAGCCGCCTCCATCAGGGACAGCGGCTGTCGGAGCACGCTGCGCAGCTCGTGCGTGAGCGCCTCCACGGCGGCGGCCTCATAGGGGACTGCGCTACCGACACCCCATACTGGACCAGGCCAGGCCGCATCAGCGTGGAATCTGGCAATGTGATGCACATGCAACTGCGCCACCTGATTACCCAGCGCGGCAACATTGATCTTGTCAGCGGCAAAGTGCGCTTTCATCGCTCCGCCCAGCCGCATCGATTCCTGCCACAACTGTCCCTGATCGGCCTCGCTGAGCTCAAAGGGTTCACTCACGTCGAGCCGTTCAGGCACGAGGATCAGCCATGGAAAGCGCGCGTCGTTCATCAGCAACACTCGATTGAGTGACGTACTCCCCAGAACAAAAGTATCCGCCGCCAGTCGCCCATCCAGTTCAAACATCCTCAACACCTGCTTCTCTCATACAGCCTTTTGCCACGTGATCCATTACACCCAACGACCTCAATTTGAAGTAGCCGCGGCGCGATAACCTCGGGCAATCCAGCGGCTCCCTACCGCCGAGAATCTCTCCAGTTGCACCATCACCGCCGCATCCAGCGAATCAAGCGCCGCAGCGCCTTGCTCCGTCTCAACTAACGTCACGATCTCCGATTCGAAGCCCGATCCGGTCCACTCAAAACTTGGGTCGCTCACAAACCGCGGAGATACACTCGCTTCGATAGCCGCATCAAAATCACCCGCAGCGGCAGCTGAGTCAGCTGTTAGCGCCATGACAAAAGTGTCGTAGTCGAGGCTTTCATCACCGGCATGATCCGAAACAGCGCGCAACAACGGCGCGTTCCAGTCGCCGGCATTCAATGCCTGGGTAAGACGCTGGTATTGATAAGACTCGATCACACCGTGTCGATTGGAGACCAGTTGAACCATCTCACCTGTCTTTCCCAATGCGGCTGACCAAAGCGCGTCTAGCGTGTCTACTCCGGGGAGCGGTACGGCGTGGTAAGGCTGAGTGAGATCGCCAACGTAATGGAGACCCCAGCCTAGAAACCGCCAACCCCAATACGCATGACCCGTGCGAAAGGCGAGATCCGCCAATTCACCAAACAGGGCAATGCGCCAAAGTGGGTAGGTGCGTAACAGATCGGGCTGAGCAGTCCGTGCCAACCAGTCCAGATGATAGAACCCCATGTGGAAGGGTGCCTGTGAGCCGTAGTCGAGATTGGGGTTACCAAAGGGTTGGGAACCGAAACCGTAGCGCCGACCAAAATCGGTGTTGTTGTCTTCGAACAGCCCGATGTCCATACCAAAGTCGGGTTCGTCGCTCGCACTCGCTATGACTTCAGCAATGGACACCGGCTCCCCAGCCTCAAGGGGCCAGTAACGCGCCGCCAACTGAGACGAGCCGCCGCCCAAAAAGCTCAGTTCAGTCCACGCCAGTGGCGGCCTCTCAGGTGCCGCTCGTTCGGGTGACAGGTCTACATAAAGCCGGTAAGGGAGCAAAGGATTAACTCTGATCGCCTCTAAAAAGGCTGTGACCGTGGGCGCCGTATCAAGCTGCCATCGCAACGCTTCGGGGGTCAGCGGGTAGTGCTCGATGGTCGCTCGCGACCATGCCTCTACCTGCTGAAGAGTCTGTGCCACGCCCGCTGCTTCTGCCTGCAAAAACTGCTCAAGGGGCTCTGCCGCGACGGTTTGCTCAACCAGCTCAGGTTGCTGGCGCAATAGCGGCCAAACGAGGCTGGCATGATCTGACCACCCCAACGCCGATGGCATCGTCAGGCAACCGAGTAGCAGGCCGGCACAACTCGTCTTGCTCAACCGCAATGGGCCCATGCAAGCTCTCCCCTCGCTATTCCTAATGGTCGGCAGGCTGACATGTTTGCGGTGCCCGGTTCAAGCACCGCGGCTGCGGTGCTCGCAGTAGCTGGTGCAACTGATCGTCGGCTGTCGCCCACCGGCCGAATCGGCCAGGCTCACGCACCGATTAGCTTACGCGTTGGTGATCCAGAGGGTTTGATATGGCGCCAAGGTCCATTCACGCACGTCTTCGGTAATCACCGCATCAGAGATCAGCTCGCGCCAACTGTGATTAACGACCAGGTTCAAGCGACTCAGCGGCAACACTTGCTCCTCGGCCGTCAGGTTATGCACACAGAAAAGACTTTGCCGGCGGTCAAGACTCTGCCGCCAGAAACCGAACAACTCATCGCCAAGGTGGAGCGTGAATTGAGTGGCATTGGGGTGAAAAGCCGCTTGTGCCTGGCGCAGTGCAATCAGCTTTTTTACGCCTTCAAAAATGGCGTGGTGGGCAGAAGCCTCGTCATCCAGCTCGGCATTGAGCGCTTGAAGCGCCCACTGGTGCCGGTTGATCGAACGGTTATGGCTGGTGTGCGCGAGACGCGCCTCATCGTTTCGCGTGCCCACCAATGAGTGAATATAAAAAGCCGGGACCCCTTCCAAACCCAGCATAATGGCGTGGGCACACAGGTAACGCTGCAGACCCCACTGGTCTGGGCCTGCCGTGGTGCCTTGCAGCGCATCCGCCAGCGCGATATTCACCTCATAGGGTTTGGCTTCGCCATCACCGGTCTCCCGCCACGAGATGCGTCCACCAAACCGCTTCATGGTGGCCAGCAAGTCGTCCACCTCGGCTTGCTCAAGTAACCCCTCGACAGGTCTCAGCCCGATGCCGTCATGCGAGGCAATAAAATTGAAGTAGACCGTACCGTCCTGAGCCGGTGGCATGCTCGTCATCCAAGTGGACAAGTATCGACTGGTGCCGCTAACCAGCGCGTGCACCAGCAACGGTGGCAGCGAGAAGTTATAAATACCGTGAGCTTCGTTCGCGTTGCCAAAATAGGAGAGATTCTCGCGGTTCGGCACGTTGGTCTCGGTAATCACAATGGCATCGGGCTGGGCAGACTCGATGACCAGGCGGAATAGGCGAATGAGCTCATGAGTTTGCGGCAGGTTCATACAGGTAGTGCCGCTCTCTTTCCAAAGAAATGCCACGGCATCCAGCCGGAACACTCTGACGCCCGCATCCAGCAACTCGCGGATGATCGACACAAACTCCACCACCACTGCCGGATTGGAGAAGTCAAAGTCCACTTGGTCAGGGCTGAAGGTACACCACACTGCGCGCTCGCCCTGCTCGGTCACCACCGTATTTAACAAAGGCGTGGTCCGCGGCCGCACGACCTTGGACGTATCAAAAGCCGCGTCGGGGGTGAAGAAGTAATCCGCACCGGGCGTCTGACCTCGCTTGAAATTCTCAAACCAGGCGGAGCGGCTAGAGCAGTGGTTTAAAACCAGATCCGCCATCAGCCGGTAGTCGACGCCGAGCCGGGTGATATCGGCCCAAGTGCCCAGCGCCTCATTAACGCTGGAGTAGTCCAGAACAGCAAAGCCGTCGTCTGAGGTCCAGGGGTGAAACGGCAAGACATGGACCCACGATACCAGCGCACCCAGACGCCTCGTTAGAAAAGCATGCAGTGTTTGCAGAGGTGGCTCAGCCCCATTGAGTATCGAATCGCCGTAGGTAATGACGGCGACATCCGCCTCGCCCCAAAGATTTCGGTGCGCCGCCGGCGGCACCTGATCAGCATCGAGTCGGGCTACCTTGAGCAGGCGCTCCAGCCACTCATCCTGTGCACCGCCACGTACACCGTCGTATACCGCGGCGAGGTGCTCGCGCAGCCTTTGCGACAGCGTGCTGATCATCCTCCTGCGACTTTTAGCCGGCCCTGCGTCGCGGAGAACTCCTCATGATCGGCTTCGACCGCTGCCACCAGCTCATCAAAAATCGTCGGTATCGCACTGAAAACACGATTCCATGTCGGGATAAACGGTGCTTCTGTGGACCGCTCCAAGAATTGTGTGCCCGCTTCGAGGATATTCTCGGCGAACAGCTCGATCGCCTCCTCCTCTTTATGAATATCGAAATTCAGTCCATTCATGATGGCGTCATTACGATAGGTTTCGATGAGATCGAGCGCCATACGATAATAGGTTGCTTTCAATGTCCGGAACGTTTCCTGATTGAACACAGTGCCCTGAATCGCCAGTTTTCTGTAGAGGGAGCGAGCGATGTCGAGTGACATCCGTGACAGCCCGGCATTCTGGTCATCGAGTGAGAGATCCTGATGTTTGTGGTCGTAGTTGTCGGCAATATCCACCTGACAAATTTGCTTGTTACTGTTGCTGCGGTAGACCTCGGACACCACGCCGATCTCCAGTCCCCAGTCGGTCGGGATACGGAGGTCACCCAACAGCCGCTTGCGGAACGCAAACTCGCCGGCAAGGATATAGCGGTAGCTGTCTAAGTAATTCAGGTAAGGCGACTCGCCAACGATCCGCTTCAATGCGCGAATCATGGGCGACACCAGTAGCCGGCAAACGCGGCCATTGATTTTGTTATCCGACACCCTCGGGTAATAACCCTTGCAGAACTCGTAACCGAATATTGGATGCGCGACCGGATAAATCAGGCGCGCCAGCAGGCTGCGCTCGTAGGTCAGAATGTCACAGTCGTGCAAGGCGATCGCTTCAGCCTTGCCAGTTGCCAGCACATATCCCATGCAATACCAGACGTTGCGACCCTTGCCCAACTCTTGGGGCGCCAGCCCCGCTTCCTGCAGACGCGCATCAATCGCCTTCAATCGTGGCCCATCATTCCAGAGGACCCGATGATGCTGGGGCAGATCTGAAAAAAAGCTCAAGGCGTGTTGGTATTCGTCCTGCGTCGCACGATCCAATCCAATCACAATTTGTGACAGATACGGCACCGACCTGAGTTCCTCGACAATCGCCGGCAATGCCGGCGTGGCAATCTCCGAATACAGCGATGGCAAAATCAGGCCTAGCGGCCGGCGCTCACTGAATTGCAGCAGGTCTTCCTCAAGCTCAGCCGTTGAGCGCGCGCCCAGATTATGCAGCGTTGTAATCGTGCCGTTTTGATAAAAGTCGGCCACGGTCTTCCTCCTCTTCAATTCTCGCGATCAGCGCGTCGATTCCCTCGGCCCAGCCTACGGGGCCTACTGCATCACTGATGACCATCCCACCGCGTCGCTTGGGTTGTGGTGGCTCGTGAGCAGGCGATCGAACGAGTAGCGCCAGGTCAGTCACTTCCAGCATCTCGACATCATTTTGAGCATCGCCGGCAGAGACGCTGACAGCGTGCTCAAAGCCGGGTAGCTCTGCGCGGATTTTTCGTTGTAGCCAGCTGACCGCCTCACCTTTGCCGCCAGATCCCAAGACGTGCACACAGCGGGCGCCCTGAATGCAGCGCAGATCCAGTGCCTCAACCTGCTCGGCAAACGCTGCTTTATCAGAGGGAGTGCCCAACCAGACGAGGGTTTCACAGAAGTGGCGATCCTTGGCATCAACCGCAGCTTCAAGATCCAAGCCCGTGACGGCCGCGACCTGCTTGTCTGACAGATCACACAAGGATTGATAGCGGTTCCCCCATTCCACATTGAGGATAGCGAGCTGCCTGCGAATCATGCCTCGGGACGGACCGAATCGGTGGCACCATCCTCCGTCTGTGGACTCGGCGCCCGCGGGTTTGACGAGGCCTAAGTCAGCGGGCACCCAGATTGCCGCACCATTTTCGACAATCATCGGTCCTGATAGGCCGAGCGACGCCATGATTTTTGCGGTTTCAGCGCGGGTTTTGCTGGTACACGGTATAACGGGTATGCCCCGATCGCTCATCGCCTGCACGGTCGGCAACGCCGCCGCGAGGGAATAGGTGTGATGGTCCATGAGCGTGCCATCCAGATCGGTAAAAATGATGGCAGTACTCATGCCGCCACCCCCGTCAGGTGCATCCTTTGCACACCGCGATCATCACCGAGCTCCCACAACACATCCGCTCGATCAGGCAAAGTGGCCAAGGCGTGCTCGGTAATGCGCTGGTAGTGCAGAATGAAGTCGGCGACTTGCTGTCGCGTCATGGTGGGATCAGGGGCATCAGGGTGCCGCGCTTTGAACAGCGCGGACAGGCGCTGCTCCTGTTGCCAGCGCCACTCATATACCGCGCCAAAGCTGGGGGCCTGCAGCACCAGCAGCTCATCGAGGTCAGCAAATAAAGCTGCATACCCGTCCCCAAGTTGACGGTTTACCTCGGTTCGCCACTGGCTGTCTGCGTCTTGCTCAGCCTCAGTCTCATTGACCGGGCTGACCAAGTCCTCCAGCGGTTGCGGCGGCACCCCGACGCACCACCCCTCAAGAAAAATCAATCCAACCGGTGCACTCTCTTGGCGCCAATGCACCATTTCGGTGCGATCATCGGCGGCTTTGTCGAACCCCGGCACAGACACTACGCCCTGCTCGGCTCGCAAGGCGTTAATGGTGTCGCGGAGTAACATCAGATCATGGGTGCCCGGCACGCCTCGGGTCGCAAACAGCGGGTGAACCGTATCGGCCATCTCCCGGCGAGCCAAGCGCGTCAAATAGAAATCATCCAGTGACAGGACAACTGCCTTAACGCCATACACAGCTCGCAATACATGGGCCATCAATTTAACCAGCGTGCTTTTACCTGAGCCTTGGCAGCCGCTAACACCCACTAATGGCGCGGTTTCCAGGTCCCTGGCCATGGCCGCAAGATGCTCGGTAATACCGGCATACCACTGTATAAAACTGTCGCCGAAACTGTCCGGCAGCGCCTCTTCCTCAATGAACCGCTGCACCGATGCCCGCCGCAGCTCACTCTGTATTTGCTCATCTTCCATAATGTCTTCCGATCACTTGTTAGTCAGTGTTGTTTGCCGCGCCAACTCTCCCGATGGCGCACCCCCTTTTTTGTGTCGTGCAGACTGATGTACCCACAGGCATCGTGCGTAACAGTCTCCATTGGGATACCAATGCAAGCACCGTGCCGATTCTGCTGCCAAAGCGATAAACGCTCACATTTCGATACACTGATCGAGACGAAACTTGGACAAGTGCGCCAAAAACTTCCCGAAACGCGGGACTACAGACTCCATGCAGGAACCACTTTCTATTTATATGGGCCGCAAGGCTGCCGATACGATTCGTGAGCAGGGTTGGCGTGCGGCACCCTTTCGCACGCTCATAGGCGCGTCGGGTGGACCGAAATGGCTGATCCTGTCCGAGCTCGATCAAGTGCTTGCGCAACTACTCGCGGACGGAGTCCAGCCACTGACGTTGCTGGGATCTTCCATTGGTACCTGGCGACACGCCTGCCTGAGCACGACAAACCCGGGCGCAGCGATCAAGCGCTTACAACAAGCCTACCTGTATCAAGCTTATAGCTGCACAAAACCCTCACCACAGGAGGTGAGTCGCGTCGCAGAGAGCATGCTATGCGAGGCACTGGGACCAGAGGGTTTGCAAAACGTCATTCATCACCCTCGCTTCTTCAATGCCATTATCACAGCCCGCGCCGTCGGGGTGGCGCGGGCGCAACACGGCCTGCCTTTAATCGCAGGGATGGCAACAGCCACCCTCGCCAACACGCTGACTCGCCGGGCGCTGGCAAAATTTTTTGAGCGCGTGGCCTTCTGTCATGGCGCGCTGAATACCGTGCCCTTCGCAGCGGATTTCAATACCCAAAAGATCGCGCTCACCGAGACAAACCTGATCCCTGCACTAAAGGCTAGCGGCGCGATCCCGCTACTCATGCAGTGCGAGCCCGACATCGATGGCGCGCCCCCGGGCCCCTATTGGGATGGTGGCATCATCGATTACCACTTCTCCCTCGAGGGGAAGCAGACTGAAGGTTTAATCCTGTATCCACATTTTCGCCCTCAGCTGACACCAGGCTGGTTCGACAAAATGCTGCCTTGGCGGACAATGCCCAAAACGGTGATCGATAACCTCGTGCTGATCTGCCCGAGTGAGCGTTTTTTGGCTGCGTTGCCCCACGGCAAGATTCCCGACCGTGGCGATTTTCGGATGATGAAAGCAGAAGATCGCATCGCTTACTGGGAAGTCTGTGTCGCAGAAAGCCGGCGCTTGGCCGAGGCTTTTCACGAGGTGATAAATGGCGACAACCCATTGTGTGGCGTCACCGTTGTGGAGTGATTCAAGCGCTATGACGTCTGGCGAATCAGATCCACGATCGCAGTGCTCAACTCGCGATGGCGCTTCTCCTGCAGGAAATGGCCGCCGCGTGGAAACACCTGATGAGGCAGCCCGGTAGTCCCGGGCACCCGCCCGATAAAGCTCTTCTCCACGCCACGTGTCACCGGATCGTCCTCTGTAAATAAGCAGAGAAAGGGCTTTTCAAATTGTTCAAAAAACGCCCACGCTAATTTCTGGGCTTCGACAGATGGATCCGTGGGGAGTGTCGGTACTTGGCTGGGCATCGCCCGCGGTCCCATTTTGTAGCGGGCATCTGGAAAGGGCGCCTCATAAGCGCGGCCCAAGGCCGTCATGGGGCGCAAAGCCGTTCCCAGATAGTGATGTAGCAAAACGCGTGGCGCGACCTTCCACGTAGCTGGCGCCGCGATCATCATCTCCATTAAGAACCCTGCAGGCATGTCTTCAGTGGTCCAGCAGAACTTCTGCCAATGCGCAAAACCCATCGGATACGCTGCAGGGTCCGCGCCCATACCCTGAAGCTGTGACAGGGTTCTCGCCATCGTCGGAAAGCTCAGTCTTTGCCCGTCCTGACGGAACGCCATGACCTGATCGACAATATGCTGATCTAGACTGGTAGTGAGCGGTAGCCCCGTATTGCCCACCACGACTCGGGCAAACCGGTCTGGATGATCAGCCACCAAACGCAACCCGATAAGCCCACCCCAATCCTGCCCAAACATTGTGATGTCGCCAAAGTCATTGGCCTCTAACCACTGCCCCAACCAGTCGACCTGGCGCTGGTAACTATAGTCCTCGCGCGCAGCGGGTTTGTCGGACTTACCGTAGCCGGGCAGATCCGGCGCAATGACTCTCAAACCCGATTGCGCCAACAGCGGCACCATTTTGCGATAGAGAAAACTCCAACTCGGCTGGCCGTGCAGGCACAAGACAATCGGCGCATGGGGATCACCCTCATCAATGTGATGGATGCGCAATGGCGTTTGATCGCCGGCGTCAATGTCAGTGTAATGCGGCTCGAACGGGTAATCGCTAAGCCCCTCAAACTGCGTGTCAGGTGTCCGAAGTATCTGCATGCTGTTCTACTGTCATCCTGTCTGGCGCCATATAATGGCATATATTATGCCATAATGTGCGGCCGTTATCGGAAACGCCCGTCACCGCCGTTTGAACCCTTCGGGCAAGGTTGCTGTCGAACTTTGTGGGCAACTATGCCAACAGACGCTAATACGATGGTCTTCATAAGGAACGCTTCATGGAATACCAGAACGCAGTCACACCGACCCCTGAGCAAGTCGAGGGTTTTCTCACCCCGGGAGCCGAGGGCCCCATTTTCATGGTCAATCTCCTGAAATTTAAGGCGCTCGCAGAGTACGAAGACGGTCGGCAAACTGAACTGACAGGCCGTGAGGCCTATCACATCTATGCGCGTGGAGTGGCCGAGGTCATTCAGCAAGTCGGAGGGCAACTCTGTTTTGGCGCCGAAGTTGAGCGCCTGATGCTGGGCGAAGTGGAAGAACTTTGGGATCAGGTGGCGATCGCCATGTACCCATCTCGGACGGCGATGTTCGAGATGATCCAACTCCCTGAATACGCCCAGATCAGCGTGCACCGCAGCGCAGGCTTGGCCGGCCAACTAAACATCGAAACCGTTGACGCCAGCGGAGCGTGGTTGCGCTAGCCGCGTCGTCGGCGCGCCGTCACAGCCGCGGCCACATTCTGGCGGGGATGAGATAGCGCCTATGGCATACAATGCGCTCACCAAGCAGTGAGGCACATGGCATGAAATGGCTAAAGCGAGTGGTGATAGGTCTGGTGGCCACGTTAATTGTCGCCTCAGCAGGGGCCTCAATGTGGTTCTGGTTCACACCAGTCGGCGTCAACAACTACATTAATAAAGTCACCTTTCAGCTGGCCATCGACTCCCCCGAGCTGCTTACCTATCTGGGTGCGATCGACAATACCCCCCTCGATTTTCATAGCGGCAAGCTCGCCGATTACACCCGTGAAGAGGAGGAACGGAGCATTGCAAAGCTACGCGACGCAAGAGCCGGCCTCGATGCGTACGGACCTGAGGGGCTCATCGGTCAAGAACTGCTCACCTGGAAAATCGCCGCCTGGTTCTTCGATGACCTGCTACGACAAGCGGAACTGCGTTATAGCGGCTACCGCGTGAATCAGATATCGGGCGTCACGGTGAACATGCCGCAGTTTTTGACCGACACGCATGTCATCAAAAATGAGAAAAGCGCGCGCCGCTATCTTTCCCGTCTCCGGGAATTTGGCCGCGTCTTGAGAGAGACCCATGCGCGGGTGATCGACGACCGGGCAAACGGCGTGATCCCGCCCGACTTTGTCATTGAAAAAGCACTGGTCGGTATGAACAAATTTATCGCAGGGGGTGCAGACAATAGCCCGCTGGTGACGACACTGGGACCAAAGCTCGACGAGCTGGAGGATGTCGACGAGGCCGCAGCCGCCGCGTTTATCAATGACGCGACACAGCTCGTTTCCAGCGAGGTGATCCCTGGCTACAAAGCCATCATCAGTCTGTTTGAATCCATGCTACCCGAGGCGACTCACGACGCAGGCATCTGGCGGTTGCCCCATGGCGAGGCGATCTATGCCGCCAATCTGCGTTCAAACACGACGACGCAGTATTCACCTGAGGAGATTCACGCAACCGGACTGGCGGAGGTGGATCGCATTGAGGGTGAGATGCTGGATATTCTCGATAGTCAGGGCGTCATGGGCGACAGCTTTGCGCAGCGTATCCGAGTACTGATGGATGACCCCGCTCACCAGTTCCCGAATACCGACGAGGGCCGTGCAGAAATGATTGCGTATCTCGAGGCCTTCGATCAAAAAGTCATGGCCATCGCCGCTGACTATTTTGTGACCATCCCACCGCAGCCCTTAGAGATCGTCAGGGTCCCCGAATACTCCCAAGACTCGTCGCCGGGTGGCTATTACAGCGGACCTGCGCTCGACGGGTCTCGGCCAGGACGTTTTTACATCAATCAAAAAGACACGGCAGATAACCCGCGCTGGACGTTGCCAACGCTCATGATTCACGAGGGATCACCCGGGCACCACTTCCAGATTTCAACCTCGCAACTGATCGAGGGCGTGCCGCTGTTGCGCCGACTATCGCCTTTCAATGCTTTCTCGGAGGGCTGGGCACTCTATTCCGAGCGCATTGCTAAAACCGACATGGGACTCTACGACGACGACCCGCTTGGTGATCTGGGCCGACTCCAGGCAGAGATGTTTCGCGCTGTCCGGTTGGTGGTGGATACCGGTATGCACGCCAAACGGTGGAGTCGAGAGCAAGCGATCGAGTACATGACGGCCAAAACGGGCATGACTAACGAGGAAGTCACTCGAGAAATTGAGCGCTATGTGGTCTGGCCGGGACAAGCCACCGCTTATAAGACCGGGCAGTTGGCACTGCTGGAGATGCGCAAAGATACGGAGGACGCGCTGGGGGAACGATTCAGCCTAAAAGACTTTCACGAAGCCGTGCTCATGAACGGCGCCATGCCCCTCGACATTCTCAAAGAGACTATGGCCGACTGGGCCACATCCCAGTAGACCCAGCACGCCTCAAAAGTCAGGACCCCCGAGCACGGTCACCTGGCGGACAATCCGTCCGCCGATGACAGTGAACATATCGGAGCCAGACACCGAAGATTCCTCTTCGCGGTCGATATGCCAACTGACCCTAGCTTGATCGCTATCGAGTGATTCGACGGGTGAAAAGCTCACTCGTTTGGAGCCCAGGCGCGCCGGCACCGTATCGAAATAATCTGCGATGGCAGACCAGCCTCGATAAGTGGCGGTGGGTCTTTCCAACACGGCATCGAGCGCATAGTCCGAACACATTGCCACCGCGTCCTGCGTCTCAACCGCCTCCATATGACGCACGACAACTTCCACGGCCGTGCGTTTAGCAAGCAGCGCCATCACAGGATCAACTCTGCGCCGCCATTCACCAAGATCCACGTAATCTCGAACGGCGATCACGGTCTTTGAGGCCACATCCACCGTGAAGACACCATTACAGGCTACTGCGTGCTCCTCGCCGGCCAACCAAAAGCGATCTAAGCGCTCATACCATCCTGCAGTCCCGGAGACCGACTTGGAGACGACATCCCACTGCACCCGATCCGACCAGCACAGTATATTGCCCAGCAACTGCAGGACGGCCTCCCTGCCCTGTGCCGGTGGGTGCGGCACGTTTTGCCACGAAACGTCGGGGTGCAGGAGTGATTCGATCAGGCGCAAGTCGCGCGTCTCGATTGCGGCAAACAGCCGCTCTATCGTCGCTTCAACCAATACGTCCTCTCCCATGCACTGATGATAATCACAGCAATGCTGTGATTGAATGGCGAGGTGTGGGCCACCATAAAAGTTTCCCCGTGGTCGATGCGAACGGTTAACCTTATTCACCGATCATTAACGACCACTGAGGAGCTCGCTTCGTTATGCCCACCGCAGATAAACCGTTCGATATTGTTGTTTTTGGGGCCTCCGGTTACACCGGCCGATTGGTCGCAGAGTACCTCGCCGCAGAGTATGGCGATACGGATCTGACCTGGGCCATGGCCGGACGATCACTGGACAAGCTCGCCTCAGTCCGCACCGAGATGGGCATCAGCGATGCCGTCGCGCTGCTCGAGGTCGACGTCGACAATCCCGCATCGGTTTCGGAGATGGTAGACGCCTGTCGCGTCGTCATCACCACAGTGGGCCCGTATCAACTTTATGGTGACGAACTGGTGAAACAATGTGCCGAGCGCGGCACGGATTATGTGGATCTCACCGGTGAGCCCAGCTGGATGCACGAGACCATTGCGCGATTTAGCGAAGCCGCCAAGCTGTCTGGCGCCCGCATTGTCCACAGCTGCGGCTTCGACTCCATTCCATTTGATCTGGGTGTCTATCTGCTCCAGCAACACGCCATTGAGAAAACCGGCGAACCCATTGCAACGGTAAAAGGTCGGGTGCGCGCCATGAACGGAACGTTCTCCGGCGGCACCATCGCGTCGATGCGAGCCACCATGGCCTCAGCGAAAGCCAACCCCGCAATCATTCAGGTGCTCACCAATCCCTTTGCCCTCACCGAGGGCTTCACAGGGCCAGAGCAGCCGGCAGGTATGGCGCCTCAATACGACGAAGAGCTACAAAGCTGGAGCGCCCCCTTCATCATGGCGCCGATCAATACAAAGAATATTCATCGATCCAATTTCCTGATGGCGCATCGCTACGGAGAAGATTTCCGCTACGACGAAATGTTACTCACCGGTGACGGCGATCAGGGCAAGGCGGCGGCTGAATTCGTGGCCAAGGACGACTCCGTTGCAAAGAGTAATCTACAGCCCGGGGAAGGACCGAGCAAAGAGGAGCGCGAAAACGGCAATTACGATGCGATTTTCGCAGGCCAAGCTTGCACTGGCGACCTGATGATCAGCAGCGTGCAGGGAGACCGGGATCCGGGTTATGGCTCTACCTCGAAAATGCTGGCCGAGGCCGCGATGTGCCTGCTGCATAATCCAGAGCTCGCCTCCGGCGGCTTGTGGACTCCTGCCGCGGCAATGGGCGACGCCTTAATCGAAAGGCTTCAGGCTCATGCCGGCCTGACTTTTCAGATCGAGCAGGGCTGAGGTAAGCCCGGTGGTTAACGCGTCTAAGCGCCGTTTTTGTAGATGACGCCAGACACCCTGACCAAGCTGCTGAATGACAGTCTGCGCCAATCCCTCGCCGGCACCTTAGCGGGCAATGGCGTGTCAGGTCTGACACGCTTATCCGGGGGTGCCAACAACGAGACCTGGAAACTGACGTGGGGCGAGACGCCACTCATTTTGAGAAGACGCCCCTTCTCCGCCGATTCGATAGACAGTCTCGAGGGCAATATCCTTGGTCTGTCGCTGATAGACGAGGCCTCGGTTATTCAGCTGGCCTCTGCCACAGCGGTGCCGGTGCCTGCGATTCACGCGGTTTTTGACACCGATCATCCGATTGGCGAAGCCTTCCTGATGGGGTTCATCCCGGGAGAGAGTATTCCTCAGCGCTGGCTTACCGATGCTACCTTTGAAGAGTGTCGCGGAAAGCTCGCATTTCAATGCGGCGAAGCGCTGGCGCGTATCCATGCAATCGACCGTCTCCAGCTCCCGTCTACCATCGGCCCCACTACCCTGGGAAAGCGTTTTGAGGCAGCGCAAAAACGCCTGCACGCCTTTGGAGACATCTCACCCGTGATGCAAATGGGCCTGAATTGGCTGATTGATCACGCGCCTAGCGAGGCGCCCTGTGTGTTGCTGCACGGAGATTTCCGGACCGGCAATCTCCTGGTTAACGAACAGGGCTTAGCCGGCGTACTGGATTGGGAACTCACCCATCAAGGCCCGGCGGAGGAGGATCTCGGCTATTTGTGCGCCAATGTCTGGCGCTTCGGTCATTTAGACAAACCCGTTGGCGGTTTTGGTGACTACGATGATCTGATAGCCGGGTACCAATCGGCCTCGGGTTGGTCGCCTGAGCTCTCGACTATTCGCTATTGGGAAATTTTTGCCGCGCTCAGTTGGGGACTGGTCTGTCAAACCATGGGGGCTCTGTGGCACAGCGGCAATGGCGACGTTGAACGCGCTGCAGTTGCGCGCCGACGATCTGAAGCCGAGCTCGACATATTGCTGCTGATCGAGGAGTGGGAAAACGCATGACAAAAGAGACCGATCAAGCCACGCGCTCCGACGTTACCTCAAGCGAGCTGATTGGCGCCGTCAAACAGTTTCTAATGGAGAGCGTGCTGCCGTCGCTGTCCGGGCGGGATCAATTTAATGCGCGGGTAGCGGCGAATGTCTTGGGCATCATCGAGCGCGAGCAACAATTGGGCCCGGCGCTGCAGGCACTGGATGCCGAGGCAGCACAAAAGTGGCTGCCCAACCTGTCCTCAGACGCCGACATCCCGCAACAGCTATCGCGCGCGCTTGCCGCTCGGGGCATCACTCCAGATACCGAGTTCAGGGACTATTTAAAAGCGCGCCAATTGCTTATCGCAGGCATCAATAATCCGCGCTACGCGTCCCGCGCTGTTGCCGAAGCGCGATGGCGTTAAACCGCTCCCTGAAGTGACGCCTGTTGTTCACGGCACCCGTGCCGACGCGTAGGCAACCATTGACTAAAAACTCATACACTACGTAGCAAATGCATAAAGCGGTTTGAGCGAGTGACACATGACCGAATCTTTTCTGTTTGAAATTCCCCGCGCCATCGAGGACTACCTGCTGGTGCTCGATGATTTCATTGAGCGCGAAATCAAACCGCTGGAAGCACAAAACGACAACATCCGTTTCTTCGATCATCGCCGCGAGCATGCCCGGACGGATTGGGACCGAGAGGGTCTGCCACGAGAAGATTGGGAGGCCTTGCTGTGGGAGATGCGTAGGCGAGCAGACGCTGCCGGACACTTCCGGTACGCGTTGCCGGAGGAGTTTGGGGGGCAAAATGGCTCTAATCTTGCCATGGCGCGCATTCGGGAATATCTGGCGAGCAAGGGGCTCGGTCTGCACAACGACCTGCAGAACGAAACCTCCATCGTGGGCAATTTGATGACACCGATGATGGTCCGGGATTTTGGTACTGCCGACCAAAAAGCGCGCTGGATGGAGCCGTTGCTGAAAGGAGAGCTTGGCTGGTGCTTCGGCCTCACCGAGGCCGCCCATGGCTCTGACGCGACCTGGATGGAAACCCGGGCAGAGCGCGCCAGCCGTGACGGCATTGATGGCTGGTTAATCAGCGGTGAGAAAATGTGGACCACGGGCTTGCACAAAGCCAGTCACGTGCTGGTGTTCGCGCGTCACGCCGGGAAAGACGGCAGCCCGAAAGGGATCGGTTGCTTCGTCACCTCCACT
>Ga0255769_10001127_pt1 | contig 31278 bp, 30 predicted proteins | sample 041ome_9_FD_179637 | JGI IMG/M metagenome (GOLD analysis project Ga0255769, IMG submission 179637) | Coastal salt marsh microbial communities from the Groves Creek Marsh, Skidaway Island, Georgia - 041413US metaG (version 2) | ecosystem: Environmental > Aquatic > Marine > Intertidal zone > Salt...
CTTCTTCTGCGGGGGTTCCACGCAAAAGGTGTTCCCGCCAGCCGGAGAGCTCGAGAGAGGGGTTGATGACTTCCCCTTCTGACAGGGTGATGCCGTCGTCGTAGTGCCAGACGAAAATCCTCAGACACACCCCAATCTGGGGGGCCGCGAGCCCAACGCCCGGTGCGTTGTGCATCGTTTCGATCATGTCATCGATGAGCACCTGAATCTCGCCAGTCATATCACTCACTTCGGTGGCGGGGGTGTGAAGGACCGGGGTGCCGGTGATTTGGATGGGTCGAATAGTCACCGTGTCAGGTTAGTGCTCAGTCGAACCTGGCAAGATAAGAAGCTGTTGTCACATCGAAGGAGAACACTGTGAGCACTGCCCGTGGAATCGCCGCTTTGGAAGCCGGAGCGGACCTCGTCCCATTCACGTTTGAGCGCCGAGAGACCGGCCCGGGAGATGTGAAAATCGAGATTTCCCACGCGGGTGTGTGCCACTCAGATATCCACACCGTGCGGGGCGACTGGGGTGACCAGCACTATCCGATCGTGCCCGGCCACGAAATCGTGGGACGGGTCACCGAAGTGGGTTCTGATGTGAGTAAGTTTTCGGTCGGCGACTATGTCGGTGTTGGTGTCTACGTGGACTCGTGCCGCGAATGTGAGAACTGCCTGGCAGGTCACTCACACTTCTGCTTGAAGGGCATGACCGGCACGTATGCCAATGAAGAGCGTCACCACGAAGGGTGGACGCAGGGTGGCTACTCCGACCACATCGTGGTCGACCAGGGCTATGTCGTGAACGTTCCTGACAGTCTCGACCCGGCAGGTGCGGCACCGCTGCTCTGTGCCGGCATTACCCTCTATTCTCCGCTTGCCCGTCTCAAGGTAGGGAAAGGCACCAAAGTGGCAGTGGTGGGCCTGGGTGGCCTCGGCCACATGGGCGTGAAGTTCGCCGTCGCGATGGGCGCCGAGGTGACCGTGGTTTCCCACTCTGCGAATAAAGAAGCGGACGCGAAGAAGTTGGGTGCACACCACTTTTTGCTCTCGAGCGACGACGAGCAGATGAAAGCTCACCGCTTTGCGTTCGACGTGATTTTGAACACCGTCTCGGTCCCCATCGACGTCGACGCCTACCTCGAAATGCTCGGTTACCAAGGAACTTTCGTGCAGATTGGTCTGAGCGGACAGCCCTATTGCTTCACCGCAGGCACCCTCTTCTACCAGGGCCGTTCGATCATGGGCAGCATGATTGGATCTGTCTCCGAGCTACAGGAGATGTTGAACTTCGCGGGGGAGCACGGCATTCACTCAGATGTGGAAGTGATCACCGCCGATTACATCAACACCGCGTATGAGCGCGTGGTGGCGAGTGACGTACGCTACCGCTTCGTCATCGACGCCTCCACGATTTAGCTCAGGGGGCTAAGCAACTCCGGCCCGTCGCCGCGCAGCGGCGCGACCGGATAGGCCTCTACGTCGTGAAAGACGGTGTGCGAGGCCTGCACAGCCTCGTCAACCAAGCCCTGGTTTCCGGTGGTCGCAGGATCAAGCCACCACGACCACGAGTCGCGGGGGAGCGCTACGGGACTGCGAGGGTGAATCCACGCCACGGAATCAGCGGCATCAGTCGTGAGAATCGTTGCGGTCACTACTGGGCTTTCTCCCTTGGTCCACACCGAATAGAATCCCGCGAACGCGAAGAGTGAGTGGTCAGCGGGACGAATCACGTGGGGGGTCTTTACTCCCTCGGAGGTGTGCCATTCGTAGTAGGCGGTCGCGGGAATCAGGGCGCGATAGCGCGCTACCGATTGGCGAAAGGAGGCCTTGCTGGCTGCCGTTTCGCTTCGCGCGTTGAAGATGGGGTAGGGAGTATCGAGGCTCTCCGACCATGGGGGAGTGAGTGACCAGCGAGCCGGGCCCAGCGAGCGGCCCTCTGATGAGTCAATGAGGAGAGGAATCGCGGTGGTGGGGGCAATATTCCAGCGGGGTACCCACTCGGGGAAGCGATTGTGATCGACAAGAAACTGCGCAATCAGGTCATCAAGCTCCTGATCCAAGACAAATCGACCGCACATACATCCAGTCTCCACCCCCTTTAGGCTTGAGGGGTGGATCCGTGGGACGTGATTGTCGTCGGCGCCGGTGTGAGCGGCCTCAGCCTCGCGCGTTTGCTCCACGACGACGGATTCCAGGTGTTGGTCCTCGATAAGTCCCATCGAACCGGGGGAAGGCTCTCTACCAAGAACGTCGGGGGTTTTCACCTCGACCCTGGTCCGAAGCGAATGGTCAGTCAGGACCCGCACGCCCAGGAACTTCTCACCCGGTGGCTGGGCAACAAATGGATTGACTCTCACGACAGGCCGGGAAGCCAGATTTGGCACTTTGCCAACAGTGGCCGCGATATCGCTGAGCGCTGGGCGTATGGGCTGAGGGTCCAACGCAACCACATCACTCACCTCGTGGATGACGGTGCCGGGAACCTTGGGGTCGTCCGCCACGGCTTTGGGGAGCCAGTGTGGGGGCGCAATGTGGTCCTGACAGCTCCCATTCCCCAGTCTCAGGCGATGATTGCCTACAGCGACTTTGCGCTCGATTACGCGCTGGATGAGGTGAGCTATCACCGTCGCCAGGTGCTGCTGGCGACCATGGAGGGGGACGGAATTGAGCCTGACTCCAGCTGGTCGACGGACATCATCGAATCGGTCAGGCTCCGACCGCACCACGAGGGGTTATTGGGTGCCGAAGCGATGGCGCGGGAGTCGTGGAGCGAGGCGACGTGGGATGACGATTCGACCATCTCGCATGGCCGGTTGCTGTTAGAGCTAGGGCTGCTCATTGAGCGGACACGCATCATGGATACCCAAGTCATGCGCTGGCGCTACGCGGTGACCGATAACCCCCACCCCGAGCCGTATTGGAGACACCAGGAGGTGCCGGGGCTATGGATGGCAGGGGATGGGTTTGGTGCCAACTCTGACCGGGAATACAGCATGGAGCGGGCTGTGCAGTCGGCCTCAGCGGTGTATCAACAACTGAAACGCAATCGAGTGAGCGGTGAGAGAGGGAGCGAATAGTGGCTGACGAGGACTTGAGGGCGCGCGCCGAGAAGAGCCTCAAGAAGAAGCGCGATTTTTGGCAGTACATCGGTGTCTACATCGGCGTGAATGCCTTAGTGACCGGTATCTGGTTCATCACCACCCCAGGCGGTTACTTCTGGCCGGTCTGGGTGCTTCTCGGGATGGGTATCGCGATTCCGATTATTGGTTTTGACGCCTACGGCCCGGTTCGCTCGACACCGAGCGAGGACAAAATTCAAGCGGAAATGAAGCGCCTCTCGGGCGAGGGCTAGTCGTTAGAGAATCTGAGAGAGGAACTTCTTCGTCCTCTCTTCCCTAGAGTGAGAAGAGACTCTGGAAAACGTGCGCTGGCGTTGTCAGAAGCTGGGGGTTCTGTCGCTTTCTTTTTCGTCTGAGCGCCCGCGCCTCTCGTCCCGCCGGGTGAGCACTCGCCAAATGATGAGCGTCCCCAGGATGAGCGAGAAGCCAAAAAGGAGATCCTCGACGGGAGCGTTCGCGAGGCGAACCCCCCATATGAACTCCTCGTCATACATCACAATGTTGTTTCCGGTGAGCCACGAATTGGTGAGCAGTTGGAAGCTAAAGACGATGGCGTAAGAAAACCAAAAGCGCAGCGTGCCAAGGAGACGTGTGCGAATCACTAGGAGGTCGAGCGCTATGACGAGAACGACCGAAGCAATGGCGAGCTCTGAATACGTCATCTGGTTCGCCACCGCCTCACCATTGCCAGAAAGCTGGTGACGCCCTCCCAGGTGAGTACGACAGCAATCGGCACCACCACAAAAAAGAGGTATTCCTCGAGAGGAACTCCGAGGGGCCCCATGATTCCGGTCATTTGTGAATAGTCGAAGAACCAATGGCCCTCGGCAATGGCGTAGGCGTCCCACAGTGCAAAGGGAACCAGCACCATAGCGACAGTGGTGAGAAGGCGACGGGGGTTTCTCAAAACCCTGATGCGGAACGCCCATTCGAGCCACCACGACATCACCACAATAAACAGCAGCACCCCCATATAGGTCAGTGTCTGCACTCCCTCAGCCTAGGGGTGGATAGGCGGGCGAGGTTTAGTCTGGGGGAGTGAGCGAATCGAGCATGACGGCCGTGTTTCGACGCACCCGAAACTTTTCCGCGACGGTAGCCGGCTTGGTTACTGGTGCTGCCATTGTGGCAAATCAGCTGGGTTTTGGCGGGTCTCAGGTGTGGCACGTGTGGCTCGCCGTCGTTGCTCTAGCGATTGGTATTCCCCACGGCGCGCTCGATCATTTAGTCACTGTTCCGTCGATGGAGCGGGTGAAAATGATCCGCTTTGTCTCGCTGTATTTAGCGGTCGTCGCAATCGTGACCGCACTGATCTTGATTTGGCCACTCTGGGGCTTTATCGGGGTGGTGGTGATGAGTGCGGTGCACTTTGGAATGGGGGATGCTTCTTTCATTCGCCAACACACCACAGCGTCACGTCGACCTAGCCCGTGGTGGGTTTACGCAATTCCTGCCGGAATGGTGCCGGTCGTAATCCCCCTCACCCGCGAGGGAAGCGCGGATGCGTTGGCGCTGGTAAATCCGGATCTCGTGGACTGGCATCTGGGGTGGGGCACAGAGCTTTTCTGGGCCGGCGTGGTGGCAGCAGTGGTCAGTGTTGTCTGGAGTCTGTGGGCGAGGCGCTTTCGCGACGCGAGGGACATCACTCTCTTGCTCCTGCTGGCGCTGTTTGTTCCGCCGCTGGTGGCCTTCGCGACCTACTTTGGCTTCTGGCATGCCCTACGGCACACCGCCCGGCTGACAGCAGAACTTCCTTCCGCGACCCAAGCTCTTGAGAATCGGGAGACGCTCAAGAGCTTGTGGGCAGTGACCCGACCGGGACTGCCCGCCCTGATGGGCACGATGGCAATCGCCGCAGTGGTGACGGTGGCCACGGACATGTCGTTCACCCTCTATCTTTTTGTGGCCTTGGCGCTCGTTTGGGCCCTCACCGTCCCCCACATGGCACTCACCTGGAGATTGGATCGTGAGGCGCTGGGGATCGGAGCTAACCTGCCCAGGGTGGGGAACTCGCGCTGATACTCTTGCCCCTGAACGGGGCGGTAGCTCAGCTGGTTAGAGCAGCGGACTCATAATCCGTCGGTCACGGGTTCAAGTCCCGTCCGCCCTACGAGGTAAATCCCAGTAACTTATTGGGAAATAGAGAGTAAGGGAAATCTGCGATGTTCGTGGAAACCCTCAACAGTGCACATTTAGTGCACATTTGGACCGAAAACAGGGGGCAGGTCACCATCGTTGGTATCGTTTGGGGGTGGCACTTCCACTCCCGGTGGTCGAGTATTCCGCTTTGAAATTCGCCCCTCTCTTCGCGCGTATCGACAGCGAGAAGCCCATGACGCGCCTACCTAAGCGAACATGGGCTGGCCAACTTTCTGACAGCTGGGTTAAATCACGCCACAGGTTCCAGGCCCAATTCGTTCCGCGATGGAAATTCACGAGTAAGCGTGTCTCCCGATTGCCAGCACATGCAACCTTGGTGCCGGCACACGAGCAACCAAGTGAGTCGCATCCCAGAGGATTTCGTTCTCATCCCGGGTATCGTTGTGGGCCGGTAGATGAATAAGACGGCGCTGATAATCGGCATCTCCGGGCAGATCGGGTCTATTCTCGCCCACCACCCTTGTAACGAACTATGGAGACGTGTTGAGGACTGGTTTCGCTTTAGTCCAACACTCTAATGGGTGGCATCGGCGGTCATAATTGGCCGTATTCGATGGAATTGGCTCAGGCAATCAATCCTGCATCGATGTGTGCAGTGCTCGGAGTTGCCACCGATTAGGATTTCTGCCCGCGTATCGGTCCGAAATAGAGCTTCCTTCCCCTTCCCAGCACCCAGTTTGTTGCCTCCAAGCGTAATAGAAAAAGGGGTTTGGGGCATCGATCATCGCATCACCCGCCATCACACCACCCACATTGGCGATAACGAAATCAGGGATTGAGTGAAATGAACCGGAACCAGCGAGCGAGGGAGAGTTTGAAACGTATCAGCCAATTCAGCACCTCGATTGCCACCAGCTGAAACAAAAAAAACACCGGGGTCTCAATTGCGGGCCTTGAGCTCAAGTCCCGGACGTGTCCTGCATGCCAATGGCTATCTTGATCATAGTTTTTTTCAAAGACAAGTCCCTCGCCAAACTGCTGATCTAGCGTTGCCTTCACGGTGCTGATTTCAAACTCGTCAGCCACCGGTCCCACCCCGCTAGATGTGTCCCATGAGCACAGGTGGGCAATCGCAGCCACTTTTTTCTCAATTGGCCAATCATTATGCACTAGTTGAAAGTGGAAGCTCCTTCGAAAACTAGTCTTCAATCCTGCCAGCAAAATGAGAATGGTGTCTCGAAGCTCTCGTCGCCAGCGCTCGGAATCACCAGGAAAAACACGTTGACATGATGCCAGCTGTTCGCCGGCACGACGTATCGTGAAAACTATATTGATCCGCGCACTGGAGTGTAGAACCTCTGGGTTGAGGGAAACAATCTCTTCGTGGGCTTTCACAACCAAATGGGGAATGGAAGACGTGTCTAGAGATAATTCCGTGATGTAACCACTAGAAAAGTCGCACCCCTCGCGGCTCAGAAAGGTACGGATAATGTTGAAACACACCGTTGACCCGGTGCGCCTACCTCCCCAAACTAACCAAAGGTTCCGACCGCTCCCCGACTCGAAGACGGCAGTTTTTCGAAGCCGCAATTCACCACCCAGAATTTTTTTGGGTCGGTAGCTCGTAGGGCAGGTAGGGAATTTGCTTAGCAAACAAGGTGGCAAATTCGTCATCGAGCTCGCTCGGCCATTCATCAATCCAGCGAGTCCTTGTACCACGTGTAGCGTGAGCGGGCTTGGTACTTTGATTTTCTAGATGAGTCAAGGAATGGGCGCGCGTTAACGCTCTCGACTCATCTTCGTCCAGTTCCAGCCAATGTGAAATCTCCAGAAGGCATCCCGGAGCTGTCTCCCACGAGTAAAGGTCTTCATACCTAATGACTTGCAGTCGAGAGTCACTTGGCCCAGCCATTTCTTGAATGGTCCTGGCGGCAAGATGCCTCATCTCGAAGCGAAGCCGATCGACTTGTGACTCGAGGGATTGCAACTGTTGACTGTAAGATTGTCCGTCAAACCGCTCTTGTGGTTCACACAACCATGCCTCGGACCCCCGAGCGTGGTACTCCGCTCCAGAAATAATCACATCTCTTGGGTCACGAACCATTCGAATTCCTCGGAGGTTTGGATGTTCCGGCCATCTGGAGTCGGCGAAAAGAAAAGACCGCTCGAAGAACACAACATAGTCACGGTCTGGCATTGCCGCAATTGAAGGGTGTTCACGGTGCGATACCCAGGTCGCTTGAGCTCCAAGCTCTTCACAAAAAACACGGGACATGTTCATTTGCCAAACGGTGCCCGTTTTATGGTCAGTGGCAAAAATCCAGCATCTGCCTTTCCGCTTCATATCTCCCCCAGAAAGCTAGTCCCCGCTGAGCGGAGGCCGTAAGCCCCGCCGCAAGAAAGTGAGCCAGTTGCCGTGTGCCCCACTTTCATTTTGGTCTCCATTTTCCAAGAGACGCTTCAGACGTAGATCGAGTAATGGCCAGCATCTTCTCCGCCACCTCAATTGATGCATGACGCAGTAGCTCAACTTCCGCACTTGCCATGGAGAGCATTGCCTCAGCCACATCGGATATAGATTCGAAGTTGTGACTCTGAACCGATGATTCAAGGCCCCTGGCGCCTTCGGCGTTGGCAATGAGGGCCTTGCCTCGAGCGACAGCCTCTACAGCCTTCATTGAGGTTCCAGTTCCACCTCTAGCCACCGACACTGCAACGTCGATTCCTTGGTAAAAGGAGTCCAGTTCCGAAATCGGACCAACTATCTTTACTTTCGAACCAAGTCGTCTTTTGATTGCATGACGAATTTGCCCGGGGATAGCTTGCGCCACTGACCCTCCAATCTGCAATTCCCACCCAGGACGGGGCGGCAGAGTCTGGAGCGCCTCCAACAGGTCAATGACGCTCGATGTGTTGATTGGGTTGTCGCTGGCCACGATTCCAAATCGAATCGTCCCATCAACCTGCCGCTCCTTCCCCCTCACTGGATGAAGCATTGGTGGCATGTGGAAAACCGGCGTTCCCGTTTCATACTGATCAAGAACCTCTTTCTCCGCCCGAGATATCGCCCACACCTCGTCGAAAGTACTAACGAAATCTCGCTCCTGCTGAGGCCGCAGATTGAAAAACGAGGGCTCCAACCCCATATTTCTCATGTAATCCCACCTGTTGGACAAAACATCCTGCGCGTCAAGAATTTTGTGCGGTTTACCGCGAACGTGTTGCACTAGTGGTGCAGTCCACGCGTAAACTCCAAGAACAAGGTCGAATCGCCTATCCGACGAGAGTTTCCACAATAGATTTGCATTGAAGTTGTTCAAGAGATTCTCGTAGCGTTCGAAATCTGATGCGTTGGCGCCGATGCGCTTTAACTCCACAATCTCGCCCCAGAACTCTTCCATCGCCTCGGTATCGGATGAGGTCTGGCCATAGGACGGAGCGAATGCGAGGCACGTCTCGAAGCCAAAATCATGCAACAGGGACCCCAAGTCCACGGCTCGCCTTCTGTTTCCATGGTTCGCGGGGTGGCTAGACATCGGCAAAATAACAAGTGCAAGTGGGCCGGAAACCGGCCTTCGAGACCTCGAGCGTTTCGGAATAGTCCCTGGGGGGCGGGACCTTGGACCCGCACCAGCTTCAAAAGAGTAAGTTCCGTGCTCTCGGTCGCCACGGACACTGCTCTCCACCTCCAAAGCATCGCCTTCACGGCACAACAAAATCGAACACTTCTCAAAATCGAGAGCAGAAACTGATATCTTTCTCAGCAGTAATCCTTGAAGCCGAAGCCCGCCCGAGACTATGTGCTCCAAACGTAAAGGCTCGCCAAGTAATTCGCCCGCTCCTTCATTGCGACGTCTGAGAACTGCCAGTAAATCATTACGCGTCAAAAGAATTGGACCGCCTTTGGCCAATGTTGTTGCGCCTGTCTGCCTGGCTGTTTCGACAACTCTCGCCAATCCGCGGCGGATTGTAAAAGGATCAATTGCCTGAAATCGAATTGCAAGACCTGGTTGATTCGTTAGGTAACCCGCGCTTCGTTGGAGAACCCTCTCGGACAGGTACTCGTGGGTGCACAGAAGTAGGACAAATGTGGCTGAATCTTCCTCTAGGCGAGCGCAAAGCTCACTAATTGAGCCCTCCTGATACGAGTCAATGCTCGGGCGTGCAACCCCCTTGCGCGGTTCAAACCCCAAAAATCCTCCAGAGGAATCCATGGTGATACGAGAAACCGTGTGGGTAGAAGAATCTCCAACGCCGCGGAGTTCCAAGGGTAATGCCAAGTCTTCCTTAAACACACTGACAAAACGGGCATCGTCGACACAATTCTGAAGCAATTCATAAGAGGCGGGCCATATCGATGAAGAACTGGTCCAGACTCGCTGTAGCTTGTCCGCCGAAGGAACCTTTTTGATCGCGCGCTCTGCGGCAATACCCGCAACGCTAAGTCGTCGACTAAACCACGCGGCGACCGACCACGAAACCGCAACCACAGCTACTTCTACGGCCGGTCGGAGTAGCTTTTCGGTGATTTTCTCTCGGCCGCGATCACGCCAAGAGGACCGAAGTTCGGACTTTTCAGGTTCAGAATCCGGCCCCATATGTAGCCTAGCCTAGCGAGAAAATTCAACCTTCGCAATGAAATGCTGATTGGAAGGGAAAACCTACTAGGGAACGCCCCCGGGCATCGGCCGGGACATTGCCATTGTGGCCTTCGGTCAGAAAGGTTCCTCAGAGACAGCTTCGTCCCAGGGTTTACCGCGCCAAACAGTGGCCAATCGGTTATGGCTTCTATTGACGCGCAATGGTCACTTTCTAGACAATCCGGCTGTTCAGGAACTCTTCTCGTCGACATACTTGACTGAATTCCGCCAGTCCGTGCCCGAGGCTGAGGGAACCACCCCACACAATCAAGCGATCGGAGTCGCCACCGAGAGGCATAAAACCAGCGCGGATATGGCACAAATGGAATCGGTTTACTGTGAGTTAGTGAAAACGGTGCACAGGTTTGACTCTGAAAAAGGCCGAACCAGGGGACAGCACGGTTTCGCCGGGCAACATTCGGTCAACCAATTCCTGTCGAAAACGCGGGGAACATTGCCGGGGCATAGTAGAGCGTTCCTCTCGACGCCCACCATCCCACAGCTCTCATAAGCAACGGCCAAGATTAGCGACGCAGTCTAGCCCTGGCGCTGGGTAATCGGTTTGAGTAGAGAGAGTAAATGGCCGCGTAAAGCCTGGGAATTGGAGCTATTCCGAGCTAGCCGTCCAGCTGGCGGAATAGAGTGAAGAATTGCCCACGCCAACAAGTGGGAATAGCGGAACGCTGATTCGAGGAGGGTCAAAAAGTATCGTGTCGAAACTGCCTGCTGCTCTTCAGCGCCACTCTGGCCCATGGTGGTGGGCTTGTGGCATCACCGTAATCGGTGACTTGGCAGGAATGCTGGCCACGTTCTTGCCCATGAAGGCCATTCTGATTTTGGCAGGTGGTGGGGTCCCGGGATTTTTTCCCCAGTTCATGGTTGACCGGGGTGAAGTTTTCTCAGCGTTGAGTTTGTTGGCCGTGGCTGGAGTGTTCGGGGTCACTGCGTGGTTGGCTGAACTACTGATCAGACATCTTGACCGGGCCCCAGCCTCGGCGGTTCAGGCCGTCCTCCACAGCGTAGACCTAGGCAGTCCTCAAGTCGTTCAAGCTCGAAAGCTGCGGCAGTTCGAATCTTCACTGGCGCTCATTGTCCCTGTTGCTGCGGTGTTGGTCTGGGTCTCGGCGTTTTACTTAGGTCTTGCTGTGGTCTGGGTTGTGGGAAGTGCCATCGTTGTGGCCGAGCGCACTAGGCGAACCCCGCGCCAGGCTCCCTATCTCAGCGGGCTCGACCATTTCAGCCACAGCCTGCGTCATTGGTTGAAATCCAGCGCGTTGTGGTCGATGGTGGGCTTGGCGCTGGTGACGCTCTTGGTCGCGCCACCACCACTGGGGTCCACGGCGGTTTTGATTGCTGCGATCTTTGGTCGACGCTTGATTGTCGCCGTCGCGGAAATCGTTCCAGATGGCACCAGGAGCGCCACTTCTGCCACCAGCACGGGCCGAAAGCTTCTGGGCTCCCTGGTGACCAACCCCGCGACCACCACCTCCGTCAGGTGGCCCATCGAATTCTTCTCCAGCCACCCCGGGTCTCGCACATTGGGACAGTTTCTGGAGGCGTGGGGCTACCCGCGAAACGACTACCGGGTGATTGGGCCTCCCACCGGCCCGACGTTGTCAATTGTTGTGTCGCCATCGGAATCCACACAGCTATTGCTCCGAGTATTTAAGGTCGATGGCAGGGAGGCGCGGGACAAAGAGCTCTACCAGCGGACCGTACCCGAGGCCTTTTCGCTCTTTCCCCCGGCACCGGCTGTTGCTGAAAACCTCGGAGGGTTTCCGGCTATTGTCGTCACACTCGATCAATCCGAGTCGCTGGTGGATGTCGATGCATCGCTGGCTCGCGACGCCCACATTGCCTACCAGGTATCGAGAGAGTGGCAGTCGATGTTGGCACTTCGACACGACTCTCTTGGTGCTTCCCTGGGTATTGACCAGGCGGAGCTGACCAATCGGGTTGAGGCCATATGCCGCATTCCCGGTCCTCACGTTGCGCCGTGTCGCGCTGTGCTGCCCTACCTAGACGAGGCCCTGGCTCGAAGTGATCGCATTCCCGTCGGTTTGGTTCCCTCTGTGACGCTCAATCCCGGCCAGTTTTACGTTTCTCACTCTGGAGTTCCCTGTTATCTCGGCGGTCACCCCTGGTTGGTTGGCCGGATGGGCGATCGATGGGGCGCCATAGGGCCCTATCGAAAACGCGTTGATGAGGTGATGACTCAGTTTCCGGCTGGGCTGGACCACGGCCACGGTGGAAACCAGGGCGAGGAAGCCTACGCGACAAGAGACCAGCCCCTGGTCAACCTGGATGATGTCGCATGCAACGCCAATCTCCACGCACTAGACCGCGCCGTCCGGAAATTTCAGTTCGCCGAAGCTTTGGCAGCGGCCACGGCGTTATTTGAACAACTCCGGAATGCCGCATAGATGGCCAGCTGGAATCGGGGAATGGGACCACCGCTGGCGACGCGGCTTAGTTCGGGCCGGAGGAGGAACGTGCGCTGTAATTCAAACCTCCAAAAAGGCAACGAGATTAAGCGCTCCTCACAGAAGTAACTGAAATCATCGAGCTGGCAGCGCATTAATCAGATGCGGCAGTTAAAGGTGGCTACTGGGCGCACGGGACATTTATGTGAGGGTTGGACTGGGACCTGCTTAGTTTATCCGCAGCCCGAATCATTGCCGCCATTTGTATTGCTTGGCTATGTGCCTTGGCTCGGCTTCTTCACCTATTCAATAGTGTTGCCTCGTCTTGCCAGGCCCGCGGGTCTACCTTGGATCCGCGGGCAAGGGGAGGACTTCAGACCAATTAGGGGAATCCTGGGACCGGGGAGCTCGCGATTTGCTGCGTTTTCAGGGTGTTTCGGGCTCTGTTGAGCTTCTGACGAACCTCTGGGTCAGGCCTCCGAGCTGTGCGGAGAATTTCAATCAACGTGGGGGACGAACTAAAGGGCTGTTTGAGCGTCTATGGTGTGTCGTGAATTAGCTCGTGAAGGTCAGCTCTTTTCTTGAAAACGGAGTGGAGCCTTCGATCCAAATCTCCGCGGGTACTAATCCAGAGTTTCAGGAGCACTCCAAGCGTCGTCGGGCCCGAACTCACGATTGCTACCCCCAGCTTCTCTGGCCGCATGGATTTCCCGGAGTTTATCTCACTCAATTGCATCTAGCCGAGGTGGTTGTGGCGAATCTTCCAAGAAATGGGGGCCTGGAAGTTCGAGTGCACATTAAGTGCACATCACCATCTCTCACACTCCAACACCATCCTGGCTAAAACTCACCTACTTACTGGCATCCGCAACGTCAGCCAACACGCCCCAAGACCAACCAATAGCTAGGCATCGAACTCATAATCCGTCGGTCACGGGTTCAAGTCCCGTCCGCCCTACCAGGGCGAGATTCCTCCACCATCGCGGCAGTGCGAAACAGTGCGTCACAGAAATCTGCTCACTCAAGCCAAAGATTCCCGCCACGCCTTGTGCAGGTTGGCGAATCGACCAGTTCCATTAAGTAACTCCTGAGTGGGCCCATCTTCGATGATGCGACCGCCTTCCATCACGAGAACCCGGTCGGCAATGGCCACGGTGGAGAGTCGGTGGGCGATTATGATGGCCGTGCGGTCGGCAAGCAGGGTTTTCAATCCGTGCTGCACCAATCGCTCGCTGGGGATGTCGAGCGAGGCGGTGGCCTCATCCAGAATCAACACCCGCGGATTGGCGATAAAGGCCCGCGCAAATGACACCAGTTGTCGCTGACCGGCGGATAGCCGGCCCCCGCGCTTGTTGACGTCGGTGTCATACCCCTCGGGGAGGGCCGTGATGAAGTCGTGCGCTCCGACGGCTCGCGCGGCGGCTTCCACTCCGGCATCACTGGCGTCGGGGTTTCCCAGTCGAATGTTGTGGGCAACGCTTCCAGTAAAGAGGTAGGCCTCTTGGGTGACCAGCGCCATGGCCTCTGTGAGGTCTCGGTCCGAAATGTCTCGAATATCCCGGCCATCGAGGGTGACGCTGCCGGAGGTGGGGTCGTAGAAGCGTGCAATCAGTTTGGCGAGGGTTGATTTCCCGGCCCCGGTGGCACCCACTAGCGCCACGGTCTGGCCGCCAGGGATGGTCAGGTCAAACGGAGGAAGAACCTCCACGCCGTCGGAATAGCTGAAGCTCACCGAGTTGAACTGAATGGTTCCCTCATGGGCCGTAAAGTCCGCCGGGTTGTGTGGTTCCCTCACTGCGGGGGTTTCCTCGAGCACACCCGAGATTTTCTCCAGAGCCGCCGAGGCGGATTGGAACGAGTTGTAGAACATCGCCAGGCTGTCAATGGGAGTGAAAAAGTTGCGTGTGTAGAGCACCGCCGCCAACAGCACGCCGACTTCCAGCGACCCCTCGATCACTCGGAAGGCGCCCATCAACACCAGGGATGCGACGGTGAGACTTCCGATCACTTTGAGCAGGGGCTCATAGATTCCAAACACCTGAATGGTTCGGCGGGTCGCATCCCGGTAGTCCTCGACCTTCTCGGCGTAGCTCGCGCGGTTTGTTTCCTCGCGACGGAACGCTTTGACTGCGCGGATACCCGCCATGGTTTCGACAAATTGCACGATGACCCGGGCTGAAAATGTTCTGGATTTGCGAAACTCACGCCGAGACGCGTGGGAGAACCACGCGCTCACGGCGATGATCGGCAAGAGTGCTCCCAGCAGGGGAAGCGCGCTTGCGGGGTCGAGGGTGAGCAGTGCCGTCGTGGTGAACGACATAAACAACACTCCGGAGACGAGGTTGCTTAGCCCGCCATTGAGTAGCTCACCCAAAGTGTCGATGTCGCTGGTTTGTCGCGCGATGATGCGACCCGAGGTGTATCCCTCGTGGAAGTTCATGCTCAGACGCTGCGTGTGCGCAAACAGCCTGCGGCGTAATTCGCCCATGATGTCTTGGCTGATTTGGATCGAGCGTCTCGTATACATCGCAAGGAGCATCGCTCCGCCAAAGCCTGCAGCGAGATATGCCAGAACAATGAGCCCAATTGGGCCGTAGTCGCCGCGCTGGGCAGCCGCGGGGAGTCCCTGATCGATTCCCCGGGCAATCAACGCAGGTCCGGCAACTTGGAGGAAGGTGCTCGCGACAATGAGCGCTGCTACGACAGCGATCTGGCGCCTGTAGGGGGGCAGTAGCTCGCCCAATAGCCGAATGGAGCGTCGACGAATCTGTCGACTCTCTTCCTTGGTCAGGTTATTGCTGTCCTCACCGCTCACCCCGATCACCGTCATGGCGCCACCGCCTCGGAGTATTCAGCCCCAGATCCTGATTCATCCTCAAGTGACGAGATAACCGCTCGGTAAGCGGGACTTGAACTAAGCAGTTCGGTGTGTGTGCCCACGGCGGTAATCCGACCCTTTTCGAGCAGGGCCACACGGTCGGCCAGCATGACGGTGGAGGGCCGGTGGGCCACCACGAGTGCCGTGGTGGTGGCCAGAACTTTTCTCAGCGCCGCCTCCACCCGCGCTTCGGTGTCCACGTCCACTGCGGAGAGTGGATCGTCCAACACCAACACGTCGGGTTGTGCGGCAATCGCTCGAGCGAGCGCTATTCGTTGACGTTGGCCGCCGGAGAGTGTCAGGCCTTGTTCGCCAATGATTGTGTCTATTCCCTCGGGCAACGAATAGGCGAACTCGGCGTCGGCAGTGGCGAGGGCTGTAGCGAGTCGTTCTTCTGCTTCCGCACTGAAAAGGTCAACGATGTCGTGTCGGCCAAACAACACGTTATCTCGCACGCTGGCGGAAAACAGAGTGGCGTCTTCAAAGGCCATCGCGATACGCGTGCGGAGCTCATCGAGGTCGATGGAGCGCACATCTTCTCCATCGAGGAGCACACGCCCGCCGGTGACGTCATAGAGCCGAGCGGGCAGCGCCGTCAGAGTGGTTTTCCCACTCCCTGTGGCCCCCACTAGCGCCATGGTTTCGCCCGGGAGAATCTCGAGCGACACGCCATTGAGAAGGTCTGGTTGGCCATCGGGGGTGTGGTGGTGCCGGAAATGAACGTTGTCAAACACCAGTGAGCCCGCGTGGGAAGAGGGGGAGTGCGGTTCTGAAGCCGTCGTGATGGGGTTGGTGGTGTCCAGCACCTCAAAGATTCGTTCTAATCCGCTCTTTGCTTCCAAGGCAAGGGCGGAGAGAAAGCGCAGCGACGCAATGGGCCCGGCCAAAACAGCGGCCGTCGCAAAAAAGGCAAAAAGTTGTCCTGTCGTGAGATCGCCAGTGGCGGCGAGCCACACACCAGCGAGAAGAGACACCGCGAGAGCGAAATCTGGCACCCAGGCGAGCCAGAACCCCAGGGTGGCTTGTGCCCGGCCCTTTGCAACTTCGAGATCTCGTCCGCGTTGCGCGTCGGAGGCAAAGGCCGAGTAAGCCTCGGGGCCACGGCCGAAGGATTTGAGGATACGGATTCCGTGGACCGATTCCTCGACCAACGTAGCCACGTCACCCCACTGGTCTTGCGCTTGTCGAGTCAAGCCCTGGAAGGACTGTCCGAAGCGTGAGCCAAACACCACCAACGGGAGAGAAAACACAAGAAAAATCGTGGCGAGTAGGGGACTCCACGAGAACAAAATGGCTAAGCCGAGCACGATGGTGATCGTGTTGGCCACAATCAGCACAAAACCAAACGACATCCACCGGCGCACCAAGCTCACGTCGTTTTGTGCACGGGAGAGCAGCTGCCCGCTGTGCCATTTGTCGTGAAACGCCACGGGAAGGTCTTGCAGGTGTTGATAGAGGCGGTTGCGCAGAGTGGAATCAATGCGGGTGCCGGGCGTGAGAACGGTGACCCGCCGAAGATAAATGAAGAGAGCCTCGGCGAGGCCCAACGCGGCGACGAGGCCGACGGCCGGCCAGACAGCCTCAGGGTCGCCTTCGGAGAGCGGACCGTCTACGAGGTATTCCAGCGCCAGCGGAATCGCCAGCGCGAAGGCGCTCGACATCAAAGCCACGAGCATTCCCAAACCCAGGAGGGGAAGTTCCTTTTTTGCGTAGGGAACGATGCGAGCGAGGCCGCGGAGAACGCCGATGGGAGCACTGGGGCGTTGAGAAAGGGAAGTCATGACCGAGCTAAAACACTAACGCCCCTGGCTGAGTTCTCCTGACGGCGTCCGAGATAGCGGAACGAGGGAGAGGTGGCCTGGGAAATTATTGTTGGGGAGCGCTTTCTCCTTCGAGGACGACTCGTGTCCGGGGCAGAGCGTCGGGGTAGTTCATCTGCACCCACGCCACCATGTGCTCTCTGATGTCACAGCGAAGGTTCCACTGTTTGGAGGAGTCTTCGGCCGAGGCGACAAATCGCACCTGGATGTAGCCGCCCGAAGAGTCGGTGAGCTGGCAGCTTGCAACCCGCTTGTCCCACAGCTCCGTGGTTTCGAGGTAGCGGTGAAATTCTTTGCGCACCTTCTCCACGGGTATCGACCAGTCGACATCCATGGTGACGATGCCGTAAACCTTGGGTGACTTTCTGGTCCAGGTTTCGAAGGGGTGTTGGGTGAAGTAGGTGGAGGGGACAATCAGTCGGCGCTCATCCCAGATGTAGACCACGACGTAGCTCAGGGTGATCTCGCCGATGGTTCCCCATTCCCCCTCAACCACGACCACATCGCCCACGCGAATGGCGTTGCTAAAGGCCAATTGCACTCCCGCAAACAGGTTTCCCAGTACTGATTGGGCTGCCAGGCCACCAATCACACTGACGATTCCTGCGGAGGCGAGCAATCCGGCGCCGACTGCTTGCACTTGGGGAAAGGTGAAGAGGGCCATGCCGATTGTGATGATGGCAATGACGGCGTTGAGCAGCCTCCTAATCAGGCGCAACTGAGTGGTGATTCGACGGGTTTCCGCGTCGGATTGGTCACCTTCCTCAAAGCGGGTGATGAATTGGCTCACGATGTAGTTCACGACTTCTTGGAGCAAGAATCCCGCGGCCAAGATGGCAAGGATCACGAGTGCTCGAATCGTGATGGACCACCACAGCGCATCTGTTTGCTGGGCAGAGAGAACGCCGAGCAACAGGGCGAGAACGAGGATGAAGAATCGCATCCGCGGGCGAAGGTCGTCGTAGGCGGGCTTGAGCCAGTGCACCCGCTTGCTCACAATCTGGACCGAGAGCCAGATGACGAAGAGCAGTGCGACCGCGACGCCGAGAGAGACGCTTGCTGAGATCGCTAGCTGAGTCCACACATTCATCGTCAATCCCCGTTACGCGTATTTTCCCGTGCCTTAGACACCCCAGTCTAGGAAGCCAAAGGAGAGAATGCGGGAAGTCACTTAGGAAACGGTGCGCAACACCGTAACCACCTTGCCCAAAATAGTGGCCTCATCACCCAAGATGGGCTCGTAGGCGCTGTTTTGAGGCAGAAGCCAGGTGTGTCCATCGCGCTGCTTGAACACCTTCACGGTGGCTTCACCATCGAGCATGGCGGCGACGATTTCTCCGTTCTCCGCCGTCTTCTGCTCGCGCACGACCACCAAATCGCCATCGCAAATGGCGGCGTCGATCATCGAATCGCCGGAAACGGTGAGTAAGAACAAGTTTCCTGAGCCCACGAGCTGAGTAGGAAGCGTCACCACGTCTTCAACCTGCTGGTCAGCGGTAATGGGAACACCGGCGGCGATGCGCCCCACGAGGGGGACGGGTACCAGGTTGCTATCGAGCGAGACCACGGGCGCAAGGGGACCGTCCGCTTCGGGCGTGAGCCTCTTGATGACCTCGAGGGTGCGGGCGGTGTTGGCGTGGCGGCGGATGTAGCCGGCGCGCTCCAATTGATTCAGCTGATGAGACACGCTCGAAGTGGAGGAGAGGCCCGTGTTGTCACAGATCTCACGCATACTCGGCGGGACTCCTCTGGAGTCGAGGCTGTGCTCGATGAAGGCCTGAATTTTCTCCTGCTGTGGTGTCAACATGGCTTCAGCGTAGCGCTATTCGAACACTTTTCCTAAACATTCGTTCGAACGTGTCGCCAGCGTGTCAGTGGTCCCCGACACACTGGGGTGTGTTCAGTGGTTGACAAGTCAGTTATTCGAACATATATTCGAAACAGAGATTCGCTCCCGGTTCTCCCGGCCGAGCACCGGGAGCGATATCTCAACAAGCAAAGGAGAATCCCATGGCACAGGCAACAGTGGCAGCACCGCTTCGCATCACACGACGTGGACGCCTCGCGCTCACGGCAGCTGTGGCCCTACCCGTCCTTGCCGCCTCCATCTTCTGGGCGAGCCCCGGCGCTCTCGCCGGAAGCGCCTCTGGTGAACCCGAGGTCTACACCGTTCTGGCGGGGGAGTCACTGTGGGATATTGCCGAAATGATCGCCCCCGAGGAAGACCCCCGCGCGGTGATTGACCAGATCCGCAGTGCGAACGGCCTTTCAGGTGCCGAGGTGTTCCCCGGTGACCGCTTGATCCTCCCTGCCGGCTTTTAGAGCGCGACTACGATGAGGGAGTGACTTCCCTCTCGGACCTGCCCATCCGCGATGATTTGCTCGGAAAACAGCCCTATGGCGCGCCCATGATTGACGTTCCGGTCACGCTCAACGTCAACGAAAACACCCACCCGGTCCCTGCGGAAGTACGCGAAAGTATCCTGGCCTCGATTCGTGAAGTGCTGGAGCGGGTGAACCGCTATCCCGATCGGGAATTTGTGGGTCTTCGCACCGCTCTCGCGGACTATCTCAGCTCCCGTGAAGCCGGGAGTGTCGGTGTGGAGCAAATATGGGGGGCCAATGGCTCCAACGAAGTTCTCCAACACGTGCTCCAAGCCTTCGGCGGTCCTGGGCGGTCTGTCTTGGGTTTCCCTCCCACCTATTCCATGCACCCGATTATCGCCGAATCCACTGGCACAGAGTGGGTGACGGCGGCGCGGGATGCTGACTACGAAATTTCTCCGGCCACCGCCGTCGCCGCCATTAAGGCGCACACTCCCAACTTGGTGTTCTTCTGCGCCCCGAACAATCCCACGGGTACCGGGGTTGCGCTGGAAACCATTGAGGCGGCCTACGACGCGACCGACGGAATCGTGTTGGTGGACGAGGCCTACATCGAGTTTGTGCCTGACGAATACCCCTCCGCCGTGTCGTTACTTGAAGGCCGCCCACGTCTGCTGATTTCTCGGACGATGTCCAAAGCATTCGCTTTTGCTGGCGCTCGGGTGGGATACCTCATCGCTGACCCGGCCGCAATTGATGCTCTCCGGCTCGTGCGTCTGCCCTACCACCTCTCCTCATTAACCCAGGCGGCCGCAACAGCCGCGCTGCAACACCACCAGGTGATGTTGGCGATGGTCGATGAAATTCGGGTTCAACGCGATCGGCTGCTGCGTGAGCTGCCCGCGATGGGCTATTCGGTGTCTGATTCGGTGGCGAATTTTGTGCTCTTTGGGGGAGTCGATGACCCGACAGCCACCTTCCAAGGCCTGTTGGACCAGGGGGTGCTGGTGCGGGATGTGGGAATTCCGCACACCCTCCGTGTGACCGCAGGGACCGAAGAGGAGACCACGGCCTTCTTGAATGCTCTCGCTAGACTTGGCGAGTGAGTAACGCACGTACCGCCTCCATCACCCGCGAAACCAGCGAATCCCGGGTGGAATTGTCGTTGAACCTCGATGGCACCGGTGAAAACTCGATTTCGACCACTGTGCCGTTTTTCGATCACATGCTCACGGCACTGAGCAAACACTCACTGATTGACCTCACCGTGAACGCGTCGGGAGACACCGACATTGATGTGCACCACACCGTGGAAGACACAGCGATCACTTTCGGCCAGGCTCTCCTCCAAGCACTCGGTGACAAAGCAGGAATCTCGCGCTTTGGTGATGCACTCGTTCCGCTCGATGAGGCACTTGCCCGCGCCGTCGTGGACGTGTCGGGCAGACCCTACTTAGTCCACACCGGCGAGCCCGAAGGGTTTGAATACCACCGCATCGGTGGTCACTTCACTGGCTCCCTGGTGCGCCACGCCTTTGAGGCGATCACCATGCACGCCATGTTGACTGTGCACGTCACTGTTCTCGCAGGTCGTGACCCCCACCACATCGCCGAAGCAGAGTTCAAAGCCTTTGCTCGCGCGCTGCGCACCGCAATCGCCCGTGACGCCAAAGTGACTGGGGTGCCCTCGACCAAGGGTTCACTTTCCTCGTGAGTTCACCACGCGTCGTCGTCTTCGACTACGGCTCGGGCAATGTGCACTCCGCGGTGAAAGCCCTGGAGACCGCCGGCGCCGAAGTCGAGCTCACCGCTGATCGCGCCGCAGCGATGGACGCTGATGGCCTCGTGGTGCCCGGAGTGGGGGCTTTCGCCTCGGTGATGTCTGCGCTTCGTGAGAGACGCGGTGACGAAATCATCGAGCGTCGCCTCGCTGGGGGCCGAGCGGTGTTGGGAATTTGCGTGGGCCTCCAAATCATGTTCGACCGTGGAGTCGAGCACGGTGTCGATACTCCCGGGCTCGCACAATGGCCCGGGGTGGTCGAAAAACTACCTGCCGAACGGCTCCCCCACATGGGGTGGAATACGGTCGACACCCCAGAGGGCACAGAGTTGTTCAGGGGTGTTGAGAGCGAGCGGTTTTACTTCGTTCACTCCTACGCCGCGCAAACCTGGGAGTTAGAACCAGGCCCCTCATTCCGCGTTCCACTGGTGACCTGGAGTGAGTATGGGGCGCGGTTTGTCGCCGCGGTAGAAAACGGGCCACTGTGTGCCACACAGTTTCACCCGGAGAAGTCGGGAGATGCCGGAATCACGTTGCTTCGTAACTGGCTGGGACGCCTATAGTAGGAGGGTCCCGCCGGGCTTTTCCTCATCGCGTAGGAGTGGGGTTCGTGTGGCGGCCCCAGTGTCGAAACTTTGTGTGAAAGTGCCGTTTCTGAATGAGCGATTTTTCTTCCAGTCCCAAACTGACCCTTCTTCCCGCCGTCGACGTTGCCAGTGGCAAGGCGGTTCGCCTCACTCAAGGGGAAGCGGGAACAGAAACCTCCTACGGTGACCCGGTTGCTGCTGCCGAAGAATGGGCGAGCCAGGGTGCTGAGTGGATCCACCTCGTTGACTTAGACGCAGCGTTTGATCGTGGTGACAACCGTGCCGCCATCAAGAAGGTCGTCAAAGCGGTCGGTAAGAAGCTCAACATTGAACTCTCGGGTGGTATCCGTGATGACCAGTCGCTCGAACATGCCCTCTCCACCGGCGCTGTGCGAGTGAACCTCGGCACCGCAGCGCTGGAGAACCCCGAATGGACGGCCCACGTCATCGCCGAATACGGCGACGCCATCGCTGTGGGTCTCGATGTGCGCGGGGAGACACTCGCTGCCCGCGGCTGGACCAAAGAAGGCGGCAACCTCTACGACGTTCTCGACCGCCTCAACGACTGCGGCTGCGCTCGCTTCGTCGTCACCGATGTCACCAAAGACGGCACAATGCGTGGGCCCAACATTGAGCTGCTGAAGAGTGTGATGGAGCGCACCGACCACTCGGTCATCGCTTCGGGAGGTATTTCGAACCTCGATGACATTGCCTCACTGCGTGAACTGGTGCCGCTGGGTCTGGAGGGCGCCATCCTGGGCAAGGCTCTCTACGCCGGTGCGTTCACTTTGACCGAAGCATTGGATGTCGCAGGCCGCTGATTCTGCGGGAATCTCGTTTTCGGGACGAGAATTCCGACCACACCCCTTCGACGGCGACGATGGGTCCACACCCCCCGCCCTCGCCCAGGCGCTGAGCCTCTGGCGAGAAAACCACAGCGGTGAGGCCATGACTGCTGTCATCGAGGCGCTTCGCACGTCGAGAGTCCTCGTGCCCCTGCTTGCCGAGGCCGGCGATCTTGGCTACACACCCGAGGGCAAAAAGGTCGAGAAAACCCAAGAGCTCTCCATTGTGACCGTGGAAGGGCCCGATGGGTTGCCCGTCGCGCTGATGTTTTCCGACGTCGCAGCGCTCACTACCTGGCGATCTGATGCCCGGCCCGTGCCCGTGGAGGCCACGAAGGTGGCTGCCTGGGTGCTTGACGACCAGATGGCGCGGGCCGTGCTCAATGCCGGTTCGGAGGACGAGTGTGTGATTCGACGCGGGGGCATCGTCTCGTTGCTCTCCGCAGAGCCCTACACCCCACCCGTCGATGACCCGGTGGTTGAGCGAGACATCGCGCTCGCCTTTGAGGGGCAACACGATGTGAGCTTTTTGCTCCGTTCAGGCTGGGAGCTGATGGGTGGAAACGGCCCCGACCTCATTGTGGAAGTAGCCCTCCCGCCGGGGCTCAGCGCGGGTGAACTGCGCGAGCGTCAAGGGCAGTGGGCCAGCGTGTGGGCGGCGAGCCCTGTTCTCAACCGGTTTGTGGATGGAATCAGGCTCAAAATCGTCGCTAGTTGACCGGGCCAGTCAGTTTCTCGCCGGGGCCCTGCCCAGGTGGGTCGGGGTACGTCGAAGCTTCGCGGAACGCGAGTTGAAGTGAGCGCAATCCGTCGCGGAGGCTTCGCGCGTGGTGGTCACCAATTTCGGGGGCGGCGGCAGTGACGAGGCCCGCGAGTGCGGTGATCATTTTGCGCGCTTCCGCTAAATCCACCTCATCGTCGGGGTTATCCGAGAGCCCACACTTGATGGCGGCGGCGCTCATGAGGTGAACGGCCACCGTCGTGATCAGCTCGACCGCGGGTACTTCGGCGATATCGCGCTCAAAATCTTCTGCGCCACCGGCCTGCTCGTCGCTCATGGGTTCCTCTTCTCTCGGGCCCCTGAGCCTATTACGGAAGACTGAGCCGAAAACACTGCTACCCTTAGGGGGTTGTCCATCCGGGCAACAGCGAAGTGGAGAAGACTCCCACCTCGGTGTACCTAATTCGGTTGCCAGGTCGTTGTACTCCGTCAGAGCAATCTGGCAGCGTCAAGGGTGCGAAGGGTTTCGACCCTAGGGGATGACTCTCAACTCTCGCCGGAACACAGGTGCCGAAGGGAGCCCTCATCAGCGATCCGAGAATCAACGACCGAATCCGCGCTAGCGAAGTTCGCCTAGTCGGTCCCGAAGGGGAACAGGTCGGTGTGGTCCGCATCGATATTGCGCTGCGTCTCGCCCAAGAAAACGACCTGGATTTGGTCGAGGTGTCGCCTAACTCGAACCCACCCGTGGTGAAAATCATGGACTACGGCAAGTTCAAGTACGAAGCGGCCCAAAAAGCCAAAGAGGCGAGGAAGAACCAAGCCAACACGGTCTTGAAAGAGATCCGTTTCCGACTGAAAATCGACAACCACGATTACGAAACCAAACGCAAGCGCGCGGAAGGTTTCTTGAAGTCGGGCGACAAAGTGAAGGCCATGATTCTCTTCCGCGGACGCGAACAGTCACGACCCGAACAGGGTGTGAGGCTGCTGCAGCGATTCGCCGAAGACGTCGCCGAGTTCGGTCAGGTGGAATCAACACCCACCATTGATGGCCGCAACATGGTGATGATCATCGGACCGTTGAAGTCAAAGGCAGACCAGAAGCAAAAAGCCCGCCAGGCAGAGGCCGCGGCGGATTCCGGCGAGTAGTCGACTAAAGAGTAAAGGAACAACAATGCCAAAGCAGAAGTCGCACTCGGGTGCGAAGAAGCGTTTCAAGGTGACCGGCTCCGGCAAGGTCATGAAGCAGGGCGCGGGTATGCGTCACAACCTCGAGCGCAAAGCCAGCAAGCTGACCCGCCGCCTGAACAAGGACCGCGTGATTGCTCCGGCCGACGCCAAAGTCATCAAGAAGCTGCTGAACAACTAGTCACCAGACGACGAAAAGAGAGAATTCACCATGGCACGTGTAAAGAATGCGGTTAACGCTCACAAGAAGCGCCGCACCATCCTCGAACAAGCCGAGGGGTACCGCGGTCAGCGCTCACGCCTCTACCGCAAAGCTAAAGAGCAGGTCATCCACTCGCTCAACTACGCCTACCGCGACCGTCGCGCCCGTAAGGGTGACTTCCGCCGCCTGTGGATCCAGCGCATCAACGCGGGCGCCCGCCTCAATGGCCTCACCTACAACCGCTTGATTCAAGGTTTGAACCTCGCCGGTGTGGAAGTTGACCGTCGCATGCTCGCCGAGCTGGCCACCAACGAGCCTCAGGCCTTCTCCAAGCTCGTCGAGGTCGCCAAGGGTGCTTTGCCCGCCGACAAGTAGTCGATTGCCATAAAGCCCCCGGGAAACCGGGGGCTTTATGCATTCCGGAGTGGTGTTTAGCCCTTGTTTACTTTCCCGCCATAGATTGGAGACGTGATCGACAATCCTCGCTCACCGCGCGTTCGCGCCGTGGCGAAGCTTGCAAAAAAGTCCCGCAGGCAGGAAGCCCGACTGTTCTTAGTGGAGGGCCCGCAGGCTGTTCGCGAAGCCCTCAGGCACGCGGCGTCGGGTGTGGTCGACGTGTTCATCACTCCCGAGGCCTTCTCGAAAAATGCCGACATCGTTCAACTCTGTCTCGATGCGGGCGTGGAGATGGAACAGGTGAGCGATCAGGTTCTTGCGCAGATGGCCGATACCACCACCCCCCAAGGCGTGATTGCGGTGAGTCAGATGGCGACAACGTCCATGGACGACATTTTGCAAGGCAACCCCGCACTCATAGTCATTCTTGATCGCGTCTCAGACCCCGGAAACGCGGGAACTATTATCCGCGTCGCGGTGGCTGCTGGGGCCCAAGGCGTCCTGGTCACCAATGACTCGGTCGATATTTACAACCCGAAAGTGGTGCGCAGTACCACCGGCAGTATCTTCCACATCCCCATCGCCACTGGGGTTTCACTCGAACAGGCGATGGCGGGGCTCAAGGGCTCCTCCATTCAGGTGATAGCTGCAGACATGTCGGGCACGCCGTTACCCGAACTTGCTGCATCAGGGGCGCTTCGGGCCCCCAGTGCCTGGCTAATGGGAAACGAGGCACACGGGCTGGATGATGACACGTTGGCGGCGTCAGACCTGGTGGCCTCTGTGCCGCAGTATGGGCCGGTCGAGTCGATGAACCTCGCGACAGCGGCCGCGGTGTGCCTGTTTCAGTCCGCTTTTGCCCAACGCAGCGGGCACTAGCCCACGCGTTGCCCAGTAGACTTGGCGCTCGTGTCTGAGTCTTTGTCGATTACCCCGGACTCGGTAGCCGCTGCCCTCTCTGAGGCGCTCGCTGCGGTGGAATCGGCGACCTCGGTCGAAGAGCTCAAAGCGGTTCGCACCGCCCACCAGGGCGAAAAATCGACGCTGTCACAACTTCACGCGACCCTCAAAGACCTCCCCGCGGAAGACCGTGCAGAAGCCGGAAAGCTCGTGGGGGGTGCTAAAGGCCAGCTCGCTGCTGCCTTCGAGGCGAAGCAAACCGAATTGGCGGAGAGGGAAGAGGCTCAGCAGCTTCAGGCAGAGGCTCTGGATGTCACTAGCATCGCCCCTCTCTCACATCCCTCGGGTCGTCACCCACTGACGGTGTTGATGGAAGACATGTCCGATGTGTTCGTCCAAATGGGGTGGGAAGTCGCCGAAGGGCCGGAGTTAGAGCACGAATGGTTCAACTTTGACGCACTGAACTTTGACGCGGATCACCCCGCGCGCGCACTACAAGACACCTTCTTCATCGACCCGGTGGAGCGCCACTTGGTGTTGCGCACCCACACCTCTCCCGTGCAGATTCGATCGCTTCTGAGCAGAGAATTGCCCGTCTATGTCGTCGCGCCGGGTCGGGTGTATCGCACCGACGAGCTTGACGCCACCCACACCCCGGTGTTCCACCAAATTGAGGGCATCGCGATTGACCGAGGCCTCACTATGGCTCACCTTCGCGGAACCCTCGATCACCTTGCCCGGGCCATGTTCGGCGAGGAAGCCAAAGTGCGACTGCGACCCAACTACTTCCCCTTCACCGAACCCAGTGCCGAAATGGATATCTGGCACCCCACCTTCCGCGGGGGACCACGCTGGATCGAGTGGGGCGGCTGCGGCATGGTGAACCGCAAGGTGTTGCTCTCGGCCGGGATCGACCCCGATGAATACCAGGGTTTTGCCTTCGGTATGGGTATTGAGCGCACGCTGATGTTCCGCAACAACGTCTCCGACATGCGCGACATGGTCGAAGGGGACCTGCGCTTCTCTCAAGGTTTCGGGATGGTGGTCTAGGTGCGTATTCCACTCTCCTGGCTGGGCGAATACGTCGAGCTTCCCCACGACGTCACCCCCGAATCGGTGCACGAATCACTGGTCTCGGTGGGCCTTGAAGAAGAAGACATCCACCGTTTTGAGGTGTCGGGTCCGATCGTGGTCGGCGAGGTGGTGGAGTTCGTCGAGGAGCCCCAGTCGAACGGCAAGACCATCCGCTGGTGCCAGGTGCGCGTCGCTACGGAAGACTCGACCGATTCACCGGCAATCCGCGGCATTGTGTGTGGTGCGTCAAACTTTTTTGAGGGTGACAAAGTCATCGTGACCCTCCCCGGAGCGGTTCTTCCCGGGCCGTTCCCAATTAGCGCGCGAAAAACCTACGGCCACGTCTCTGACGGGATGATTGCCTCCGCCAAAGAACTCGGACTAGGTGATGACCACTCGGGCATTGTGCGCCTCAGCGAGTGGGGGATCGACGTGCCAGTGGGCACGGATGCCATTGAGTTATTGGGGTTGAATGACGTGGCGGTCGAAGTCAACGTCACCCCCGACCGCGGTTACGCCCTCTCCATCCGCGGAATCGCGCGGGAATACCACCACGCCACCGGCGCAGCCTTCACCGACCCCGCGACCACCGTGAGCCCTGCTGCGGCGGAGGGTTTCCCGATTAGCCTGAATGATGATTCGCCCATCCGCGGAGTGTCCGGCTGTCAGGTGTTCATCACCCGTAGCGTTCATGGTGTTGATGCCACGGCCCCGACGCCCGCGTTTATTCGCTCCCGGCTCGCGCTCGCGGGTGTGCGCTCCATTTCACTTCCCGTCGACATCACCAACTACGTGATGTTCGAGTTGGGCCAACCCATCCACGGCTACGACCTCGACCGCCTCACCGGAGGAATCACGGTCCGGCGAGCCAGACAGGGTGAAAAACTCACCACTTTGGATGACCAGGAGCGCACCCTCGAACCCGAGGATCTCCTGATTACCGACGAGTCCGGTCCGATCGGCCTCGCCGGCGTGATGGGTGGTGCCAGCACCGAAATTCACGATGGCACCACCAACGTGCTCGTCGAAGCAGCCTGGTTTGATCCGGTATCAATTGCCCGCACCCAGCGGCGTCACAAACTACCCAGTGAGGCGTCGAAGAGATTCCAGCGTGGCGTCGACCCGTTCGTCGCCGAAGCTGCCGCCCAGCGGGTTGTAGATCTCCTCGTCACCTACGCCGGGGGAACCGCCGGCGAGGTCGGATCTCACGTGATTGACGAGGGTGCCGGCGTGATGCCCTCAATTTCTTTCCGGCCCGGATCGGTGGTGGGTATTGCGGGAATTGACGTCGACGAGGCGACTGCAGCGCGAGTTCTGGAGGACATTGGAGCGCGGGTAGAAAAAAGTGCCACGCCTTGGCAGGTGACTCCGCCGAGTTGGCGGCCCGACCTCACCGACGAGCCGACCTTGGTGGAAGAAGTCGCTCGGATTGTGGGCTTCGATTCCATTCCCTCCGTGCTGCCCCAAGCCCCCTCGGGGTGGGGGTTGAGTGCCTCGCAAAAAACCCGACGTCGCGTCGTACAAGGCTTAGCGCACTACGGACTCACCGAAGTTCTGAGCTACCCCTTCGTCACCGCAGAGCTCAACCAGACGTTTGGCAGAGTCGACGCAGAGGCGCAGGTTCAGGTCGCCAATGCGCTCGATCCCCAGGTCGCAAAACTCCGCACGAGTCTTCTGCCGGGCCTTGTGGAGGTCGCACAGCGCAACCTCTCCCGCGGATTCACCGACATTGCCGTGTTCGAGGCAGGGCAGGTCTTCCTGCCCGGCGCCGCCCTGGGTACCGCAGATATTCCCTTGGGTGCGCACAAGCCCTCCGACTCTGTCTTGGAAGAATTGAACGCGAGTCTTCCCCGCCAGCCGTGGTGGGTCTCCGGTCTGCTCGCCGGGTCCCGGGCCCCACGTGGCGTGGGACAGCACTCCGGTTCGAGAGATGTAGCCGATGCGATTGATGCCGCGATGATGGTGGTCCGCCTGATCGGCGCTGACGCTACTGTTCGCCAAGGCTCACACCAAGCCTTCCACCCTGGCCGCACCGCAGAGATAGTGGTGGGGGAGAGTGTCGTGGGTTATGCCGGAGAGCTGTTGCCGCGACTGGCCCACGGGCTCGACCTACCCAAGCGCGTCGCAGCGTTTGAGATCAACGGGTCAGCCGTGATGGACGCGCTCGGTTCTGTAGTCACCGAAGTCGCTCCGCTCTCGCCCTACCCCGCAGCGACCCAAGACCTCTCTTTGGTCGTCGACGCGGCGGTTCCCGCCTCCGAGGTGCGTAAAGCCATTGCCGAAGGTTCAGGAGAGCTACTTGAGGACATTCAGCTCACCGATGAATATCGCGGAGAGGGCATTGAAGAGGGCAAGCGCTCACTCACCTTTGCCCTGCGCTTCCGCGCAGCAGACCGCACCCTCACTCAGGCTGAAGCCACCGAGTCGAAAGAGACGGGTGTCGCGCTCGCTTCGCAGCGATTCGACGCTCAGCTGCGCGGATAGCACCGGGCGCGTACGCGACACCACCTTCAATTACTGCTTTAGGGTTGGCTCATGACTTTTCGGATCGCCATCGCGGGTGCGAGTGGCTATGCAGGCGGCGAGATGGCCCGCCTGGTTGCCGCGCACCCATCCTTTGAGTTGGGCGCGCTGACCGCGCATAGCAACGAAGGCCGATTCGTACGCGAATTGCACCCTCAGCTGCGCTCTGCGGGCGACACGGTCTTCCACACCACCGATGTCGACACCCTGGTCGATCACGATGTTGTCGTTCTCGCTCTGCCGCACGGCCAGTCGGCCGAGCTGGGAGAGCAGCTGGTGAGCAAGAAACCTGATCTCACCATCGTGGATTTAGGCGCTGACCGCAGGCTCGTCGATCCCGACGACTGGGCGGCGTATTACGGCGGAGAGCACGTCGCGCCGTGGACCTACGGCATGCCCGAGCTGGTGCTCTCTGATGGCACAAAACAGCGTGAGGCGCTGGTGGGAGCGCACCGGATTGCCGCACCGGGGTGCAACGCGTCGGCGATTACCTTCGCACTCGCCCCGTTGGCGCATCACGGCCTTATTGATACCGGTGACCTCGTTGCCACTTTGGCGGTGGGTCCTTCTGGTGCGGGACGCACCCTGCGGACCGATCTCCTCGCTAGTGAGCGGCTCTCTTCCGCCCAGGCGTATGCCGTGGGGGGTACACACCGCCACATCCCCGAGATTCTCCAATCGCTCGCGATGGCATCTAATCGCTCGCGCTCCGACCTCGCCCTCACTATGACGCCGGTGTTAGTGCCCATGTCGAGGGGGATCCTTGCGGTGACCAGTGCGCGATTGACCGGAAATGCTGATCTTTCCGCCGTGCATCACGCACTCTCCCACGCATACGCCGACGAGCAATTCGTCGATGTCTTGGCTGAGGGTGCTGTGCCGTCAACGGGAAGTGTTCTCGGAAGCAACTCCGTGGGAGTGGGCGCCGCTTTTGACGAGAAAACGGGGCGCGTGAGCGTCGTTACCGCCATCGACAACCTCGTCAAGGGCACCGCTGGGGCGGCAATACAGAGCTTGAACATTGCGCTGGGTATCCCCGAGGCCACCGGGCTCACCATCGACGGAGTGGCGCCGTGAGCGTCACCGCGGCACAAGGTTTCCGGGCAGGTTCGGTCGCAGCGGGGCTCGCCGCACGCGGTGGCGCCGATTTCACGATCGTCGTCAACGACGGGCCGTTAGATGCTGCCGCCGCGGTATTCACCACCAACAAAGCCACCGCCCACCCGATTCGGTGGTCCAAGGTCGCCATTTTGGATGGTGCCGTTCGTGCCGTCGTGTTGAACGCCGGTGGCGCGAATTGCTTCACCGGACCTGAGGGTTTCACCCTCACCCACCGCACCGCTGAAGTGACCGCCGAGTCTCTGAGTGCCGACGCTGTCGCACAGGGATTGCCTGAAGTGAGCGCCTCGGATGTTCTGGTGTGTTCCACCGGTTTGATTGGCGAGCCTCTTCCCTCCGGCGCAGTGATCAACGCCATACCGGTGGCCGTCGCACACCTCGATTCCTCTGCGGAAGCAGGGGAGACCTCGTCTCAGGCGATCATGACCACCGACACCCACCCCAAACGTGTCCTCGTCGAAGTGTCCACCGATACCGGCAGCTACACCATCGGTGGGATGGCGAAGGGTGCGGGAATGCTTGCCCCGGGGCTCGCCACCATGCTGGTGGTCGTTACCACCGACGCATCCCTCTCGGCCCCACAGCTTGACCGCGCGCTGCGTGCGGCAACCCGGGTGAGCTTCGACCGGCTCGATTCCGATGGCTGCATG
>Ga0255769_10001138_pt1 | contig 30993 bp, 28 predicted proteins | sample 041ome_9_FD_179637 | JGI IMG/M metagenome (GOLD analysis project Ga0255769, IMG submission 179637) | Coastal salt marsh microbial communities from the Groves Creek Marsh, Skidaway Island, Georgia - 041413US metaG (version 2) | ecosystem: Environmental > Aquatic > Marine > Intertidal zone > Salt...
TATGTATGTTACAAATAAACATTTCAACTTGGCAGTACGATGCACTCTGCCGACAACACAGTAGCAATCTTTTCTTTCCACCTGCTACATTTGAGAAAAAAGAAGATAGAGAAAAAAGAGAACTAAAAGCAAAGTCTGTATGTAATGGTTGTCCTGTTAAGTTTGATTGTCTCGAAGAAGCTTATGAGATTTCTGAACCTTTTGGCGTCTGGGGAGGAATGAATGAAGTTGAAAGGAAGAGAAACTTAGTTCTAGCTGACTAACTTTTCTCTTAACCCATCACTATCTATTTTTTTTGTAATTTGTTTGTTGTCTAAAATTTCTAAAAGTGGAATAGTGTATTTTCTAGAAAGGCCACTCTCACTCTTAAATTGTCCAACGGTAAATGTTGAAGGGAGTCTCTGTATAACAGCTTTAACTCTTTGCATATGTTCCTCTGTATAAAGTATATTTTTTGAAACTCTTATCAGGTTTCCATTTAAGAATAGATTTTTTACAATTTCTCTATCAAATTTTTTTAAGTCTATGTCGGGGACAGATAGATCATTCCCAAGTTCTTTATAGATTAAATCTAAAGTCCTTAAGTTTTCCAAAGTATTTTCTTCAACCAATTTAATTTGGTTCTCATTTATAGAGAGATCATCAAAATAGTTAAAAAGCTCACTTATGTTCTGTTCATCAATAAAAAATACCTTATTAAAATATTCCACAATTCCGAGTCGGTTTATTTTTTCATAATTTTCATTTATATGGTTATGAATATTTTCTAATGTTATTTTATCGGTAAATAGATTCCCTACTTTTAAGTCTTCTGAGGTTTGATTAAAGGGTAAAAAGTTAAGCAGATTATATAAACTATTATTTTCAGACAAGGTTTTGGACTGTTTTATCAGGTGTCTTACTAAATGTTGATTAACAAGAGGCATTAAAAACTCACAGCCAAAAAAATGATTACCATCAATATCATGCAAAATCATTCTTTCATAAACTGGTATAGCTGTAGGTTCATTTAGTTTTACTACAGCATATTGAATTTGATTTACGTTTAAGAGATAGCATTTCTCGACAAGTTTATTTGTAGTCCCAACAAACAGCTTCATGGTATTTCTTGTAAGTTTATCTGCGGCTTCAAGATTGATCCGAATAAGTATATGATCTGATACTTGTAAAACCTCATTTGTTAAAACATCACCTCTTTTAGGGGTAGCATCTCTGGACTTCTTTAACGATATAGCAATTCTTTGAGATCCAGGACTTTCTGAGTACTCCTTGTTAACACTTTCAATACTTTTTATCTCTAAGCTTTTTCCAGTAGGAGATAAAAATAAATTGTCAATTATAAAATTCTTCCCAGCGGTTCCAGTTACAATTCTTCCAATCCCGTCTATAACAAAGCTTCTATCTACCCAAAAAGAAGAATAACTATTTGATAATGATTTTATAAAATTCTGGATGTCTTCAATCAGATCCTCTTTATTTGTCGTATTCTTATTAAATGTAAGAATTGAGTAGTTTAATCCTTTCACGGTCGTTATTTTTTCAATGAGTCCATCTTCATCAATATTTGATTCAGGCAAGTCAAGTTTGGTGAAGATAAAAATAATATTTAGCTTAGAAAGACCAATCAACGCTCTAAAGTGTTGTTCAGATTGCTCGGACCATCCTTGAGTGCTGTCAATTACAAATAGAATTGCATCAGCATTTGAAAACCCAGCAACCGTATTCTTAAAAAAATCTCTGTGTCCTGGTACATCAACGATAGAGACTGTTTCATTGTTGTGTTTATAGAATGTATAACCAAGGTTTATGGTCAATCCACGGCTTTTCTCTTCTTTTAACCTATCTGTTTCTTGTTCAGTTAAAAAATTTACAAGAGTAGATTTACCGTGATCTACATGGCCAGCAGTAGCAAGTACTGTCATAAGTTTTTTAAAGCATCGGCAATAAGTACATCATCAGCTTCAAAAGAGGATCTCAAATCAAAAATTACTTTCTCACCCTTAACTCTTGGGATTATCGGAATACTAAGAGTAGATAGCTTGCTAAGAATATTCTTAACTAGTGAAGTTTGAATAGTTATAACAGGTGAGGGGATTCTTACATCTGGCATACTTCCACCACCTATTAATGAATAGCTTTCCTCTATAGAATGTTCCAAAGATATAGCATCAGAGAGGGTATTGACTCTTTTTAAAAGTTCTTCATATGAAAGTTTTAAAAAATGCCACAAGGGAATAGAATCTTCTTTTTTTGAAAGATACAACTCTGTAGTCTTTTGCAGCTCATAGCTAACAACTGGTGAACATCGATATGTTCTAAAGAGTGGTGAATCTTTCATGTCTCTGATAAGACTTTCTTTTCCAGCGATTATTCCTGCTTGAATAGAACCAAATAATTTATCACCAGAGAACATAACTAAGTCTGCCCCATCAGCAATTGAGTCTTGTACATGCTGTTCGTTAGCAAAATAGCCAATATTATTTTTCTCTAAGAATTTTTTTTCAACAACTAAACCACTACCTATGTCGTGAACAAGGAGGGCTTCATGCTCTTTAGTAAGAGCTTTTAGATCTTTAATTGAGACTTCCTCTACAAATCCTGAGATAGTAAAATTTGATCTATGTACTTTCAAAACTAAAGACTGTGGATTCTGCTTTAATGCTGAAGCGTAATCTTTAATATGAGTTTTATTAGTAGTCCCAACCTCTATAAGTTTTAAACCAGTTTCTGCAATAATTTCTGGCAATCTATAGGAACCTCCAATTTCAACTATTTCTCCTCTAGATATGATTACAGAATCTACTTCATTATTTTTCTTAAGAGAATGCAGAGTAAGGAATAATGACGAAGCATTATTGTTTACAAAACAGACCCCCTCTGTTCCAAGTAGTAAATTCATAGAATAAGATAAATATAAATTTCTTTTGCCCCGAGATTGTTTAACCAAGTCAAATTCAATATTTGATGCGTGTCCTTGAAATGACATATTCGTTTGAGCTCTCCCTAAATTTGTATGTAGAAGTGTTCCTGTACAATTTATAACTTTTATTTGTTCATTGGCCATTAAATTGTCTATTGCTACCTTGTATTCCTCAAGAATATTTTCTTTATCTGAAAATTCTAAAAGAATATTTTTTGCAACATTGAGGCATACTTCTCTAGGTAGATGGATTTGATACGAATCCACTAATGCATTTACAGATATATTTTCCATAAAGTTTAGTTTGCTAACTCTTCAAAAACTTTTGCAATTCGACCTGTACATGTCTCATCCGTTATTGGTGGTAAAGCATCAGTTATTTTATTTACTAATGTGTTGAGAGACGACTTTGTCGGGGTGTCTGCTTGTTGTTCAATTAAAGGTATTCCTTTATCAGCTTCTGTAGTTGTGCTCTCACTTAGAGGAATCTTCATCAATAAAGGTATAGCAAACTGCTCAGCGAGCTTTTCACCTCCACCTTTGCCAAATATTTCATATTTTTTTCCAGTATTTGTTTCAAAGTATGACATATTCTCAATAACGCCTAAAAGGGGAATGAAGCTTCTTTTTGCCATATCAGCAACTCTAGTAGCAACTTTTTGTGCTGTTACTTGAGGTGTTGTAACAACAATTAACTCTGCTTGAGGAAGTAATCGTCCGAGTGCCATTTGAATATCTCCCGTACCTGGGGGTAGGTCGATGATAAGATAGTCTAACTTGCTCCAGGCTACATCATTAAGAAATTGCTCTAGTGCTTTACTCAACATTAAACCTCTCCACATGAGTGCCGTATCCTCATCTTCTGTAATTAAACCTGTAGAAACTACTTCAAGGTTTCCCCTTTTATAGGGAATTATTTTTTTATCTTCTCCTGCTTCTAAACGGGCTTGAATACCTAGAAGGCGTGGAATAGAGAATCCCCATATATCTGCATCAAGCAATCCCGTTTTGTATCCCTGTTTTTCAAGACCAAGTGCTATATTCGTTGAGATAGTAGATTTACCAACACCGCCTTTTCCACTTCCTATTGCAATGACTCTTGTTTGAGGATCAATTTTAGTTTCTGTGGCATTATCTCTTGCTTTCTTTCTAGCTTTCTCCATTACTGCACTTCTATCTTTTTTATTCATTGCAACTACGTCAATCTTTACTGAATCTATATTTTCCATTAGTAAAAGTTTACGATTGATTTCAGTTTCGATTTGATTTCTCATTGGACATTCAGCAATTGTTAATGCCAGTTGAATATAAACAGCTGAATCTTTATATGTAATATCTTTTACCATGCCTAGCTCAACAATATTTACACCTAGTTCTGGGTCAACTATTGTTGAAAGATGTTTTAAAAGAATATCATTGTGCATCATACTTTTATTTTAAAGTCTATATAGAAACATGTAATTATTAATTTATTGAATAAAACAATGTTTGGTATAATGGGAATATGGATTTACAAATAAAATCATCAAGAGTAGTGCTTGCAACGGAAAGCGCCGTAAGAAAACTTAAAGAGTTAAAAGAAGCTGAGAGTACAGACAGTAGCTTCTTAAGAATGGGTGTGAAACCAGGTGGTTGTTCTGGCCTTTCATATGAAATGTTTTTTGACACAGAAAAATCTGAAAATGACTTCACTGAGGAGTACGGAGAAGTCTCTATTGTTGTTGATAATCAAAGTGTTGATCATATAAGAGGGGCAACCTTAGACTACAAAGAGGGACTTATGGAAACAGGTTTCTCTATTGATAATCCAAATGTTTCAAGAACCTGTGGTTGCGGTAACAGCTTTAGTTAAATTTATAACCCACTGAGTGGACAGTTTTTATCCATTCAGATCTATTTTCACCTAATTTTGCTCTTAACCTTCTAACGTGTACATCAACAGTTCTAGCTCCACCAAAATAATCGTAACCCCATACTTTTTCAAGTAATTGTTCCCTAGACCAGACATTTTCTTGGTTTTCAATAAAAAACTTAAGTAACTCATACTCCATGAAAGTTAAATCCAGCAGAACCTCACCAGCTTTTGCTTCATAAGTTTTGAGATTTATTACTAAGTCTTTAAATTCCATTTTTTCAGAGTTAGTGTCTCCCAGTAGGGATTGAATTCGTGCGACTACCTCAATAGGGCCACTTTTAGAAGATATAATCTCAATACGGGGATTCTTAATTAAATCTACCGTCTGATCAAAAGATTCATCCTCACATACAATAAGTTCAGGAACAGGTTTTGATGCAGATTCTAAATCCGACAAGTTTTTTTTCGTTTCCCCATATTTACTGAGTGATGTAAGTGCAATATCAATTTCATTTTGGTTTTTAATACTCTTTAAAGTAATTTTTTTAATTTCAGCGTCTTTAAATAATTGCAAAAAACTTGCATGATTTTTATCTAAATTTATATATGCTTTTATCATTTTCTTGAAACAATTATTTAATATTTGAAATATATCAATAATTAAAATAAATACTACATTATTAACTATGAAAATAAAAGCAGAATATATATGGATAGACGGTCAAACTCCTACCGCCAAACTAAGGAGTAAAACAAAAATTATGGAACAAGGTACAGAGCCTCCTGTATGGGGTTTTGACGGATCGAGTACACAACAAGCTACAGGTGATCAATCAGATTGTGTTTTGAATCCAGTAGCAACATTTAAAGATCCTCTTAGAGGTGGAGAAAATATACTTGTTATGTGTGAAGTTCTAAATGTTGACATGACTCCACATGCTTCTAACACAAGAGCAGCAGCCGCTGAGGCAGCTGAAAATTTTTCAGAATTCGAACCAATGTTTGGATTAGAACAAGAATATACATTTTATGAACAGTCTTATGATTCCTTAAAGTATGGACAACCACTAGGCTTTCCACCTTCAGGTTATCCTGCTCCACAGGGTGGGTACTACTGTGGTGTCGGGGCTGATGAAGTATATGGTAGAGATATTTCTGAAGAGCATGCAACTGCTTGTATGGAAGCAGGGTTAGAGATATCAGGCACCAATGCAGAAGTTATGCCTGGTCAGTGGGAGTTCCAGATTGGTCCTGTTGGCGCGCCAGCAATTGGAGATCAAATTTGGGTAGCAAGATGGTTACTCTACAGAATTGCTGAAGATTACAATATTTCAGCGACGTTAGATCCCAAACCTGTCAAAGGAGACTGGAATGGCGCTGGTATGCACACCAACTTCTCAACTAAACAAATGAGAGAAGAAGGCGGATTTGAGGCGATAGTTGCTGGTTGTGAAGCACTTGGTAAAAATGCTGAACTTCATGTTAAAAATTATGGTGCTGCAATTGAAGATAGGCTAACTGGCGCACATGAGACTCAAAAATATGACACCTTTTCATATGGAGTCAGTGATAGAGGAGCCTCTATCAGAATCCCATGGCAGGTCGAAGTTGATAAAAAAGGTTATTTAGAAGATAGAAGACCAAATGCTAATGCAGACCCTTATGTCATTGCAATGCTAATGATTGATACAGTTTGTTCCGCAGCTGCTAGCTAGAAGTTGAAAAAGCAATAATCTCTTCAATTTTTTGCTGAAAAGATCCTAAATTACTATTAAAAGAACTTAAAGCAGCGGATCGTCTCTCACCTGTATCTGAAGCAGTAAGACCCTCGAGCAATTCTTTGGTGTCTTCATAGATTAAGTTAACTAATACTTTTAATTCTTCATGATTAGAGACAAGGTTGGCATTTGATGTTGGTGGTCCTGGATCTGATACAGTTGCAACAAATTGTTCAGCATCAGAAATAAATTCTTTAAATTCTTGTTGGGCTTCTTGATATGAAGTGTCTTTATTATTCCAACGTTCATTAGTTTCAAGGACTTTCTTACCTAGTTCGGTAGATTGTATTTTCTCTGCTTGAATTTCTTCCAAATAAGTAATTACATTTTCAGGCAAGGTAGTTGTTGTAGTTGTTGTTGTAGTCTCATCAACAACTTCCTCCAAGGCACTCTCTTCGTCAGTATTTTGCTCAATATTAATTACTTCTAGGTTGTTGTTTGTAGTAACCCTGTTTATGAAGGTATAAGTAGTAGCAATCATTCCTATGAGAACGAGTGGGAGTATGAGCCTTCCAGGTTTTGGGTCTGAGTTAAAGTTTTCCATGACTATAGTTTATCAAATTGACCAGCAATATCAGCTTTTATTGAATCCCAATCAGCACCCTCTTTTTTTGTTAGGGTTAAAAAAGCAGGCCCAACAAAAATAGTATTTATCTCTGGAATGTTAATAAATAGACTACAAAGATCATCTTCTGTATCAGATGAAGACTGAATCACTGTACCTACTTCAAGATTGTGTGGAGTTTCTATTTTTATAGCATTAGGGTTGGGAGTTGTAATAAATTCCATATATATGGTTAGTTTAATCATTTAAATATTAATATATGACTGTATGAAGTATCAAAATCAAAAAATAAGCAATCTAAACTTAGGTTTTCAAGGCAGGAATTTTTATTCTATTTTTGGATTGTACTTATTTTCACTTGGTTCGTTAATTGGTGGATTTTCTTTTTATCTACTGCTGGAATCAACTGGTTTTGTTGATTCCAAAATAATTTCTTGGAACGGTCAAGGAATGTTTTGGTTCCTCATTTTATTTTTTTCGTCAATATTTTTACTCTTCATACCAGTAGAGTTCTTAAATGTATTCAAGTTATACAATTCACAGTTTAAAGATTTAGTTTCAAACATTTTATATGTAATTTTATTTTCATTATTTTCTCTAATATTTTTTCAGCTATTATTGAAAAGTGATACACGAATCTTTTTTGATTTAAAATCAATTACAAGAGCAATATCATTTGCAGGCTTTATTGCTGTTCCACTGGTTTTATTTGCTCAACACAGCTTGAGAGACAGAATACCCTTTATAGACCAAGCTTCTTATGCCATAACTCTATTTTTCTGGGTATTTGCTTCACAAGTTTTTTTATAAAATTACATTTTCTCTACAGGTTTAATTCCCAAACACGACATTACAAAATGTGAATATTTTATAAATAAACTAGTAAGAAAAATTTTTTGATTCTTTTCATGAATATCTTTTATATTTTTGAAATTCGAATCTTGATAAAAAGTGTTAAATACAGTACTTATTTCATATAAGTAGTTTGCAAGATGATGAGGTTCGCTATTTTTTAAGCTTAGATCAAAATAAAATTGAATGTTTGCAAGAGAAATAACTAATTTTCTGTCTAAAGAATTTAGTTGAACAGAAGGTTTTTTTATTATTTGCTTATCTTCCGTAAGTACTTCAAGTAATTTTTTAGCTCTGACCTGTGCATACTGGACATATATTCCCGTTTTTCCTGATACGCTTGTAAATTTTTCCAAATCAAACTTATAGTCAGTTTTTCTATTTGTAATCAAGTCACTAAAAGTTAGAACAGTATTTGTTAAACAATGGAGTTCTTTCCCTGATAAAGTGTTATTTATATTCTGTATGTAGCCATACGCTTGCTCATACATATCAACTAATTTTAAGTTTCCACCATCTCTAGTTTTTAATGGGTTACCATTAGCGTCATTTATAGTTCCGAAACCAATATGCAGATATTTTTTTGTTGGAAAATTAAAAAACTCTAAAGATTGAAATAATTGCTCAAAATGTAAGTTTTGTCTTGTATCTGTTACGTATAAGACCTTTTCATGATTAATTTTTTTATTTCTCAGGACTACTGTTGCTAGATCCGTAGTTATATATAAGTACGATCCATCAGATTTAGTAATGAGAATCCGTGGATCTGTTATCTGAGAACTAATATAGGCATCACCATCTTTTTCTATTTTGCCATTTTGCTCTAGTTTTTTTAACATGTCTGGAATAAGCTCATTTACAGTGCTCTCACCCCACCAATAATCAAAATCATGATTTAGTGTGGCTAAGGTTTCCTTAAGTGACCTTATTGTTAACTCACTAATCATTTTCCATTTAAAGTTAGTGTCTGGCTCCCCAGAAGATAATTTTTTATTAGTTTCTTGGGATTTCTGTTTAAAACTTTTATCAGTGCTGTATTTTTTTGAGGCTTTTGGGTATATTTCTTCTAACATGTCGATAGTAACCTTACCAAAGTCAATATTTTCTAATTCACAAAAAGTTATTATCTGGGCAACAGGCATCCCCCAATCACCAAGATGTATGTCACTTTTGATATTGTTACCGATGATTTTATTAATTAAGTAAACACTTCTTCCTATATTAAGCGGTCTTAGGTGTCCTACATGAAGAGGCTTACCAATGTTGGGCCCTCCATAATCAATAATAAGATTTTCTTTATATTCTCTTCTTATATTCTCTTCAATATTTTCTAAAAATGGAATCATAGATTCTGCATTAACTTGTATATTTATAAATAAATTTTTTGCATATTCAAAAACATCTACAAGAATTGAAGAGTTAAGTAGCTTAGATATATCGTCCTTAATTAAATCTATATTTGGATGATTCTGATACTTTACAAGGTTATTTATTTGATAGTCATAATCATCTAAATTTGAAATACGAATATCTAGAAGCTCATCAATATCATTCTCAATTAAAATTGCCTGTATCTCATCGACTATTGGTTTTAATAAATTCATATGTATTTTTAATGCTATCAGCTTACTTTTTAGAAATGAATTGTTTAATAATTAAATATAGAAACAATGAATTGTCAATGAAGTAACGCTTAAGTAATCTTTTTGGTTCTTGAATTAATCTTAAAAGCCATTCAAGTCCAAGATTTGCAATGAATTCTGGAGCTTTTACTTTTGTACCTGCCACCCATTCAAATACAGCACCTACTCCAACAAGATTAGATTTTATGGTGTATTTTTTATGAAGAAGATCTATAAATAATTCTTGTTTTGGAAAACCGAGAGATACCCAAATAATATCGGGCTCTTGCTTAATAATATCTTTTATTCCCATTTCTTTTGCAAGTTCATCAGGCGTACCTACGGGTGGTGAAAAACTTCCTTTTATGTTGATATCAGGAAACTTATTTTTCAATTCTATTTCTAATTTACTTAAAACTTTCTCATCGCTTCCAAAAAAATAATGACTAGTATTTTTACTGATTCCCTCACGAATTGTTGATAATAAAACATTGTAACCATCCACTCTTCGTTGCTTATTTTTATAGAGAATTGAGGATGACTTTGCAATAGGAAATCCATCTGAAGTTTTAATATCAAAAGAATTTATGATATTTCCAAGTTCTGGATTCTTGTAGCTTCGTACTACGGTATTTGTATTACAAATAGCTACCCTTAAAGAGTTGTCGTTAACCAAAGCAGAAGAAACTTCGCTTATTGAGGTCTCTGTTATGTGAGTGCCTAGAATTCTGACTGTATTCTTCATTAAAACTAGTATATAAATATAATCGAAATATTGGATATATTAGTTCTTTCATGCGCCTGTGGCTCAACTGGATAGAGCATCTGACTTCGGATCAGAGGGTTGGGGGTTCGAGTCCCTCCAGGCGTGCAAAATCAATTAATTTTTTTATTCTAGCTTTATACGAATATTTTTGAATTTCATTGTATTCTGTATGACGCAAACTGCTTGTACTTAAGAGGGCATTTATAAACTGTTCTTCATTACCACCATCAAAGAATTTTATATTATCAGCAAGGGGCAAATTTTTATGCGCATCAAAATTTATTGCCACTACTTTGAGCTTTGCAGCTAAATATTCGTAATATTTCAAAGGAGAAGTATGTTTTAAGCTATTAATATTTGTATTCGAATTAATAAGTATTCCCACTTCAGACTCCAATAAAAGCTTACTTGTTTGTTTTTGGTTGAGGCGACCAGTGAAGCGAATATTTTTGCCTTGATTTTTATCAAGTTTTTTTCTCAGTTCATCAACATATCCAGCAGGACCTCCAACAATTATTAAGTTATATTTATGAAGTTTTTGATTTTTAAAACAATCTATTAAAAACTCTATATCTCTACTTTTTCCAAATCTAAGCAAATTTCCAACAAAAACTACCTGATTAGGAACCTTGACGAGTGACTCTGAAAAAAGGTCTTCCCTAAAGCCACTTTCTAAAACAATGCCTTGATCATTCCTTGCTTGAAGATTTTTATATCTATTTTCCAGGCTTTTGGTGATATAAACAATCTTTGAATTCTCATTCATTAAGGAACGCTTCATGAGAATATTTCTAAGTTTTGACTCTGTGTGACATTCAAAAATAATATTTTTCTTTCTCCTTGAAAAAAAATAGAAGATCCAGTCAGATCTAGTTAAAATCAAATCTGCAGAAGAATAATCCTTATTCAAGTTCGCTACAAAAAAGGACCATATTAAATGACTTACATGAAAAAAAAACTTATTAAATATTTTAATTCTTCCAAAAGGCAGATAATGTTTTAGTCTATTTACTTCAAATTCCTCAATGAAGTTGTAATACTCTTGTAGCTCTTTTAACTTCCCAGTGCTGTCTTTTTCTCTGTTAGGAAAAACTAATGATATTTGATGACCCTGTCTTACGATTTCAAGTATATTCGAAATCGTTTGTATTGAATTAGCAGTTTCTGCTGGAAAACTTTGATAAGTAATATATGATATTTTCATGATTATTTAGAAGTGTCTTCTTTAAATTTCTCTAAGTATTCTTTTTCAAAATATTTATGAAGGTTTATTGCAAATATAAATAGCATAAAGTTATTAACATACAAAAGAGAATCACTTTTTATAATATTCATCAGAAAAAACAAAGTAATTAATACATAAATAGTGATAAATTTGTAACGAATTAATCTAAAAACTATAAAAGTAAAGAAAGTCAAAATACCAAACAAGCCTGTATAAACAAGATAAGAAAGAACTGCTGAGTGTGGGAGAGTCAAACCTGTATTCACCTTTGTAGGGTGAGAGAAATAATAATTTGAAATTTGATTAAACCCAGTTCCAAACAATAGTGAACTTAAAGTCGGGTCATACTTACCAATAAATATACCCCAAACCTTAGTTCTATTTATTGGATAGGCTACAGCACTTATAGTTGTTGTTAAATTTGGAAGATTATTCCTTTCGCTATAGTGGTACCTCTCAACTAGAAAATTCAAAGTATTAGATATTACTTCTTCATTTTCTTCTTGTTGTAGTATTTCAAGAAAACGATTTTCGTCAATAGCGGTTTGTCCATACTGATTTTTATCAAAACTATCAAGATAACTAATTTTTAAGCTTTCTTTGATTAGATTCCTGCTTAAATCTTGAGCTGTTGGAATTGTAGAATAAGATTGATAGAAATAAGGAATAAGTAAGCTAAGTGAAACTAAAAGAAAAAATCTTATTTTTTTTGAAGGTATGTTATATGAAACATATATACATCCTAAAATTACAATCAATGAAGAAACAGCTGCAAAGTTATTGGCTCTATATAGTCCATAAATATTTAGTAGGCCAAATAATAAATAGGGCAAACTGAGATTAATTTTTTTGTTTTTAAGAGCTAAACCAAGAACTATTAATAATACAAATGCATAGAACTCACCTACACCCTCTGCAGACGAGCTAATTCCCCTCCATGCATTTCCACTTACAGACTCAAGAGTTCTACTAGGTGATTTATTCAGACCAAGATAATAGTAAGTAAAGAAGTTTTCTAATGGACCACTTGCGGAAATGATTGACAGTATGACTGATGCACCTCCTGAGATTAATAAATTTTTCTGTAGCAAATCTATATTTAAAAAGATGATGGTTTTTTGTATTAAAAATATAAAACCAACACAAAAAAAGAAAAAGATCAGTGACCAGTACAAAATAGAATCAGAATTATAAGCAGAGCTACTAAAACCTTTAATCTTATCTACATCAAAGAAAGCAATCTCATTGATTGTTTGTACTTCCCATAATTTACTCATAACTAAAAGAACAAGCAATCCAAATTGTAATTTTCTTTTTTTTAGAGTTCTGATGATACCCAAAACAGCAAAACATATTACAAAAAAATTTAAATTTAAGGTGTTAAATGTACCAACAATTACAAATATGAAAGGTAAGTAGTTGAGAATATTATAGAATCTTTTTTGACACAAAGTAATAAAAGTAAAAAGAACAAAATACAAAGTGATTAACAAGCTAAATATCAAATAGTTATTCTCGAGATTAGGTGAAAAAATTTTTGAATTCATCTGATAAAAATATGATTCACTCCTTAAGTGCAAAAGAAATAAAAGTGTTCCTAGAAAAGCAGCAACTTCCACATTTCTCATCGAATATGTGTTTGAAACTGGAATTAAAGAGAATAACAGTAGCCAAAATAATGATTGAATTATTAAATCAAGGTTTATGTTTGTTCCAATATAAACAGAAATAGAATCCGGCGTATACCCAATACCGTTTACTTTTGAGTAGCATTCAATTGATGAAGTTTTGTCAGGCTTAATAAGATTTTCGGAGTAAAAGTTTTCACTAACAAAATCAAGAAAATTATATGTGCAAATATTAGACTCATACGAGCCTAGATTGTTTTTATCAAGAGGTGGTGCATCATCCGTAGACCCATTGTTAAGTATCCACGGAAAAATTAGACAGAAAATTAACAATGTTAATTTTAAAATAAGTACTTTATTTTTTTGAATTTTTCTGTCCTTTTAGTTTTTGTTTAAGCTCATTTATTACATATGATGCGCCGAAAAATAATAGAATGTAAAATAATCTTTTTTCATAATTAATTAGGTTATTAATGTTATCAAACCAACCACCATTAACATAGTTGGCACATTCAAGCCAGGAGTTTACATTAATTATTGAGCCTTCAGAATTGTATAAAGTCAGTGTTTCATAAGTTTTATCAGGTTCAAAGACAAAAGATGGATTACTTGCAATAGCGTCGAAATCAGGATTTATTTCAGACGCTCCACATATTTTTTCTATGTTTGCATTCACTTAATTATTATCCCTCATTAAAAATCTTAAATCATCCCAAATAATCAATACAGAAATTTAATTTATGAAATTCTTGATTCAGTCCTAAAATAAACAAATATGAAGGGTGACCCAGGTTATTTTGGTCCACAATCAATGATGTGGCAAGTTAATAAAGAGATTACTGTTTTATTTGGTGGTGCAAGAGCCCTCCTAATGCATGCAGCACACCCTTTAATTGCTGCTGGGGCTCGCCAGACATCTTTTTACCAGAGAGATCCTTGGAAGAGACTAATCAGAACTTTATCTTTACAAAACTCAGTTACGTTTGGGACAAAACAAGAAGCTGATGAGAGTGCACATAGAATAAATAAACTACATGAAGTAATCAAAGGAACAGATTCAGTATCAGGTGGAATTTATGATGCGTTGGATCATGAACAGTTACTTTGGGTTCATGCATGTTTACAGATTTCATCTGTCTACTTCTATGAAAAAACTGTAAAAAAACTTTCTATTGATGAAAAAAATCGTTATCACGAGGAAAACATGATTGCTGCAGGTTTAGTGTTAGTCCAGACTAAAGAAATGCCACAGACTCACGATGAGTTAAAGGATTGGGTTATCACCAAGTCACGTGAAAAAGACTACTTAGTAATTACTGATGTCGCTGAAGATGTAAGAGATATTATTGCAGGAGGCCCAGTTCCCAGACACATCAAACCAATCTGGCCGTTTATTGCTTTTACTGCATTTCAAACCCTTCCTCAAGAATTTAAAGATATATATGGAATTAAAACATCAAAGTTTAAAAGAGCGATAGTAAATCTAAACCTAGCATTGCTCAAATATACTCGGCCATTTTTACCACCATTTTTTAGACTTATCGCACCTGCAAGGTGGGCAAATCAAAGAATTAAGCGAAAACCAGACTTAAGTTTTAAGGAAAAGTCAAAATTTATGTAAAACCGAGATTTTTAGTTAAATAAACAATATACATATAATTAATCCCGTGGATATTAATAATGAGAATCAACCAACAAAACATGATGAATCTTCTGAGGATAATTTAGTTCATGACCTTAAAAAATCTCTAAAAGAAGTAATTGATGAAACTACGGCTATTTTAGATGATTTAGAACAGACAGTTGAAACAACAATTAAAGATCAGTCTATATCTGATACGACCAAAGAAATTGTTGATGCATTTAGTGATGAGATTAAAAATTCTAAAGCAGGTGAAAATCAAAAAATCATTAATACTAGTAAGATCAAAAAACCTATTGACAACTTAGAAGAAGAATAATTAAAAATTAATTATTTTTATTTGTATAGTATTCTTTAATAATCAACAGGGTCGGTAGCTCAATTGGTAGAGCAGGAGCCTTTTAAGCTCAAGGTCGTGGGTTCGATTCCCACCCGACCCACTTCAAAGTAATTAACGCCAGTAAATTCTGAATCTACATGCCTTTTGATTTGTTTTTAAAAATAGACACAGGAGTCTTAAGAAGGATTTTTAAATCCAGAAATAGACTCCATCCATTAATATACTCCATATCATATTGATACCAAACATTAAATTCATCAGTGTTTCTATCATTTATTTGAAGCAAACCAGTTAATCCCGGTAATACATTTAACCTTCTCATATAATTCGTATCAAACATTTTAGTATCCTCTTTGAACAGAGGTCTAGGTCCTACAAGTGACATTTCCCCTTTAAATACATTGATTAATTGAGGTATCTCATCAAGGCTAAATTTTCTTAAAAATTCACCACCTTTAAATATTCTGGGATCATTTTGTATTTTAAAAATCACCTCGTCATTTTTATTTAAATCTTTAAGAGACTCTCTCTTTAGGTGTGAGTCTACATACATTGTCCTAAATTTATACATATCAAAAGAGAGGCCATGTAAGCCGACACGCCTTTGTTTAATCAAAACAGGTAATCCATCTCGATAACTTATAAACAAAGCGATTAATACAATTACAGGAAGAAATAAAAGAGCAATAACAATGGTAATAACTAAATCCATTACTCTTTTAAGGATGTACCTTGATCCATATTGTATGTCATTATTTAAGTACGTAAGATAACTTGAATTTAGATAGACTTCTTTTTTAATAAATAAATTGTTGAAAACAACCTTTTTATCAGAGATTAATAATATTTTCTTATTTAAATTCAAGAGATAATCTTCGATTTCTTTTGGAAGAGTATTTATATTTTTTAGATTAATAATTACTAAGTTTATTTTTTCTTCTTTGTTTAAATTGTCAATGTCGGATATTAAAGTATTTAAATTGTTTAGATCTAAAGAAAAATTATTTATATTTTTTCGAAAAGTCATAATACGTAGATTTCTAAATACGGAGTCATTACTTAAGTTAAATGTAATGAATGTTTCATCATTCAAAGATCTTCCTAGAACAGTAGACAAAAGTTCAGTATTTCTGAAAACTTGAATTATCAAAGGGACTATAAATGTTAGTAATACCAAGTAGTATCGTGAGACTACAGAGAACCGGAATAAGAATAAAAATGTCATTAAACTTGAAGTCCAAAGCAAATAAATATTCAGGTACTCATCAAAAAATTTCCTATCAATTGAAAATGTAAGCTCATTTACATATGTAAAAAATTTTGTGGAGTACAGAGTAATCAAAAATAGGAATATGAATATTGCTAAGTAAATGTCTATTTTAATAAAAAAATCATTAACGACAGGATAAAATCTATTCCTATCTTCAATAAGGCTGTTAATGATTATTACATAGCCGTCTACATATTCATTTATTAAGAATCTATCAAAGTAATAAATCACAAAAGATGTGAGGATTATTTGTAAAAATGTAAACCTTACTGAATATTTTATGTAGTTCTTAAAATTCATAATCCTATTGTAATGAAATTTAATAGTTGAAAGTTTTAATTTCAGTTATACTTTAACTTTACGGGGGCGTGGTGAAGTCTGGAGTTCACGCCTGCCTGTCACGCAGGAGGTCGCGGGTTCGAATCCCGTCGTCCCCGCCATACGGCCAGATAGCTCAGTCGGTAGAGCACTTGTCTGAAAAACAAGGGGTCGGCAGTTCGATTCTGCCTCTGGCCACTGATAATCAGTAAAGTTTTGCCCATTCACAAACATAATTATAAAAAATTTGACCATTTCTTTGACTACAACCACTGAAAAAACCAATAAACATAGGTATCTTTCTTAGATTTTCATCCCTGTCCTATACGACAATTAATAAACTTAATTTTGAAAAATAAATTAAGAAATGTTCGAAATATTGTATGTTTTTTTACCTGTCGTTTGGTGAAAAATTTTACTCAAATAAATCGTCACAAAGAAGAAACCAAAAATTTGGATGACATTAATAAACATTAACAGCGCCACAATGGAAGACCATCCTCTAACCAAGTCATCATAATTATTAATTATTGAGTATGACAAAAAAACAATCAATCCAAAAAAAACTACTACAGAAAATAACAATAACTTCAACAACAAATTTGGAAAAAAGTTTGAAAAAGAGACTAGACCATTGAGTGCAAGATCAAGGCTTTGGCGGTATTTGTATTTTCTTTTTCCTGCGAATCTAGTATTCCGATCATAATAAAGATATTTTGTTTTGCCTCCGTACCAATCTACGAGACCTCTAAGATAAATTTCATTTTCATTTGTAGCTTTAATGATATCAATTATCTTTTTCGAGAGAAGTTTAAAGTCTCCAGAATTAAGAGTTAATCTAATATTCGAATTTGAGTTTACAATTTTATAAAAAATACTGGCTGTTACCTTTTTGAAATAACTTTCTTTCTCTCGCTTTTTTCTAATAGTATTAACAACTTCATAGCCTTCAGTAAAAGCAGCTAACATTTCTAATATTAATTCTGGAGGATCTTGAAGATCTCCGTCCATGCAAATTAATGCGTCAGCATCTGAGTTTTCAATACCAGCTCTAAGTGCAGTTTGGTGTCCAAAATTTCTAGTTAATTCAATCAGCGTAAATCCATAATTTTTATGATGTACTCTTAAAATATCTTTAAATTCTTTCTTACTACCATCATCAACAATGATTAGATTTACCATGTATTCTTTACTATTAATTTCGTTAAGTGTCTTATATGTTCTTTTAAGCAATTCATCAATAACTTCAAACTCATTTAAAAGAGGAACAACGATATCAATCTTTTTCATACAGTTCATTTTATAGAGTTTTATTTAACATTTAAAAAGTAAACTATTTTTTTTATATAATTTATAATTCGAAATTTTGTCAAAATGTAAACATATTGAAAGGAATTTATATAACTATCTTGCTTTTTTGACTTAATCCAATACCTATGTTCCTTGTTTGCTTGTTTCTGAATACTGTAGCTATTTTTATGAACTCTAAAACTGGCTAATGGGTCATTGATAAAGTAAAGATCACCATGCTTCAAAACTGATATCCAAAAATCTATGTCTAATGTCATTGGAAAATATGATTTAAATCCATTGACAATTTTAAAAATATCTTTTCTGACTAGTACAGCTGAAGGCTCACCAACTGGGTTACGGCTACTGTATAATATTTTGTTTATTATTTTTTCTCCACTATGTACGCCAGTATTTAAATTAGATATTTTTTTGAATATTGTTTGTGAATCTGCATCAATAACACTTTTTGCAGTTGCAACCAATACTAGGTTTTTGTGCTCTTTAAATGGTCTTACGCTTAACTCAAGAGCTGTTTTTTCTAGCTTATCATCAGAGCATAAAAACTTTATGTAGTGACCATTCGCCAATCTCGAGAGTATATTAAAATTTTCAACCATACCCATATTATTTTTATTAATATTTATTTTTATATTTTCTATATTTAAACTTTTAATTACTTTCAGCGTATTATCTTGAGAATTATTATCAGAGACTATGATTTCAATATTTTGGTATGTTTGACTTAAAACAGAATTAATACATTCTTCAATATATTTTTCAGAATTATAAGTCGGTATGCACACAGAAATCAAGTCCATAAATTTATCCTCGTAACAGTTTCTTTTAGTTATTAATATAGTTGTCATGTTTAAGAGTATTAATAAAATAAAAATAGTTCAAATATTCTCATTTCTATCTTTATTCATTTACTCAACTTTCTTTTTGGGAAAGTATCTAGGTTATTTCGATACTTATTGGATATTCTTCTCAAGAGACGACCAGTTTGCTGACTTTCATAAATTAATCTATTCTTTTTCACATCTTTTTTCAAATCAAGATCTAATAAGTTTGAGTGTTCCTAAAAGTCTGTCTAATCCTCTTTTGAATCCATATTCAGTAGTTTTGGAAAATGGAGCGACACCTAACATGGGTCATCCACCATTAACAATAATTCTTTTGATTAGTAGTGCATTAATTGCAAAATCGGCAGGGCTTCACTATTCCTTGATATACATCTTTTACATATTTGCATTTGGTTTATTTTTATTTAAATTTTACTATCACAAGTTGAGAGATAACCCTTTTTTAATTTTTATATTATTGAGTTATCCTTTATTGTTCTTAGTTGATAGAGGAAATATTTGGGCTGCAATAAGTGGTTGTTGTCTTTTGGTGATATTTAAAAGTTTTGTAAAAAATCAAGAGTTAACTTATCTCGATTTAATTATGTTCATACTTGCTTCCTCAATTAGACCGAATTATTTGGTTTTTGGCCTTCTTTTTTTAACAGACGTTACAGTAAGGTCAACAGTTAGAAAACTTTTCAAGGTAGGTATTTATTTTGTAGGTGCAAACAGTTTATTTCTGTACATATCAACAACTATTTTTCCTGGTTATAATCTTGGATATTTTGTTTACCTTGTTGACAGATATGCACAAAGCGAAATCAGGTTTAATGCATGGAACTCATCACTTCATGGATTTATCTATAATTTTTATTCTAACATTAGCATTTCAAGTAACAACCCGCTGCCAAAAGATTCAACTCTAAGGTTAGAAGAATTAATTGTTGGACAAGCTGTTAATAAGCTAATTTTAATAATATACTTCTCTATTTTAATAATTTCTTTTATAAATTTTAAGTTATATAGATTAGACAAAATTTCTTTTTTAACCATCCTATGCTGCTTTACAGCTATTTCGACTAGTCCTTTTGGTGATTATCATTTAATTATTTTTATATTCTTATTTTTTACGGTTTACGAATACTCCAAAAATGATAAAAAAAGCATCTTGCAACTGACATTGATTGCGATAATAATTCTTCCAAAATTTCATTCGATTTCACCAGAAATTAATATCCATAATGTTGTTAATGTTCTTTGTTTAAATGGTCTTTTATTTGCAAGCTATATAAAACATAAAACGAATAATCTATCATAAGAAACTATTTATATGAACTTAAAACAATACTTTATAAATTTATTGAGAAATAAAAAAAATATTTACAAGATATCTTTAAAAATTTATAGTTTCATAAATAAATCAAAAGTAGTTTTTAGTGATGAAAAAATAATAATTTCACAAAAAAATCAAAAAGAAATTATTCTCCATATTCGTAACATCACCTACGTCAAAGAAATAGTAGATTATTTTAACTTTTATTATGATTCAGTGCTTTTACGCAATAACACAGATTCTCTGGACTTTTCAACACCAAAAGAACACGAGCTTGCAAATGTAAGCTTTTCTTTTGGCTTAGACTTTTCTTCTGTCCCGACTCCAGCTCAAACCTCATCACAGTATATAGAAATACTTAAACCAAAGCCGGGAGATACTATCCTTGATTTAGGAAGCTATTGTGGACTTACTGTAATTGACTTTTTACTAAGTGTAGGTAATGAAGGTTTTGTTTTAGGAGTAGAGGCAGATTCAAATAATTTTAGGTGTTTAAAGAAAAATATGGAAAAATTTAGAAAAGAGTACCCTGGTTATAATTTTGAATTAGAAAATGTAGCAATTAGCGACAAGGTGGGGTTTGAGTATTTTTCTAACAATCAAGATATGTCCTCAGCGATTGTAGACATATCACCAATTTTGCACCAGCAAAAAAATAATTACATAAAAGTTCCTGCTACCACTGTGTCAGAATTGTGTAAAAAATACAATCTAAGAGAGATTGATATTATTAAAGCAGACATTGAGGGAAGTGAAATCAATCTTTTAAAAGATGCTACTTTTTTTGAGAATTACAATCCAAAAATACTTCTTGAGCCAATCTCCTTAAAAGGAAAAAATTCTTTAGAAGAGATTTATGGCCATATGGATAACTATGGGTATGAAGTGAAAACTTATCACCAGGAAGGTGCAAAAGTTCCACTTTACTTGTTTGAAAGAAATTTAAAGTAAAAATTTAACTTTCTGTATTTATTGGAACAAAACCTTCTTCACCCTTTTCAACATCAAATCCTCTTAAAAGTATTTTCTCTCTCATTCTCTCATTTTTCCCATAAGGAGTATCAAGTTGATGGACCATAATTGGCTTATTCTTTTTTATATTCACAGTTATTTTTTCCCCAGCCACAAGCTCCCTGCAAGATAACTGTCCTTTCTGTAGAGGAACCGCCATAAAATAATCATCATCAGTAAGTTTATCTCCAACTTCCAGATCTTTGTTGGCATAAACTCCACGAACTAATTTATCTAAGTATTCAACTTCACGCTTTACAGGAATTCTCTTTTCACTTCCAGATGCACCGCACATCTCTTTTGCTAAATGATAAGATTCTAACCACTCATCTATTTGTTCTGGTAGTGAACAATATGGAGATACAGAAAATTCTCCATCGTCAATATCTACATGCCTTTCCCATGTTCTAGCACCTTTTGCATAGCTAATAAACATTGAGGCACTCCATGAAGTCATTTCGTGAGATGAAAATCCAATCACATTTTCTGGGAATCGGTTTTTAAGAAAATCTATCTGATTCAGTTCAAGTTCCCAATCTTCTGATGGGTAGAGTGAAACACAGTGATTCAGTGCCAAAGGAATTTCTTTTTTACTAAAAAAAGAAACAATATCATCAACGTCTTTCAAAGAAGAACCTCCCGAGGACACTATTGTTGGCTTTCTTAAACTTACTATTTTTTCAATGAGAGGCCAGTCGTTTATATCTGAGCTTGCAATTTTCATAATATCCAGATTTAACTTTTCAAACAAATCAACTGATTTTTCATCAAAACAAGTTGCCATTGGATACATACCTTGAGCTCTTGTAAACTCTACTAATTCACTCATCTGTTCTTCAGATAATCTTGTTTTTTTAGTCTTCCAGATATAGCGCATATCCTCTCTATCATGAAAATCAGGATGTATAAAAGTATCAACATCTCTAAATTGAAATTTGATTGCTGCTTTTACGTTATTATGCCGAATAACTCTTGAGTACTCTTTTATAATCTTTTTCCCTCTGTCTACACTGCCCCAGTGGTTATTTGCAATTTCTAAAACAAACAGATCTTCAAATATATTATTTTTAGTTGACATATATTTTATAATATATCATAAAGTACGTATTAATGGTTACAGTTGCACAATATATAGTTAATTACCTATCTCACCAAGGGCTTGAACAGTGTTTCATGGTTCCCGGTGGAGGTGCGATGTTTTTGAATGAAGCATTTAGAAAAAATAAAAAGATAAACACAGTTCCAATGCATCATGAACAAGCTTGCTCAATGGCGGCAGAAGGCTATGCAAAATTAAACAATAAACCTGCCATAGTTTCCGTCACCACTGGTCCAGGATCTATAAATGCTTTAAATGGGGTTCATGGGGCTTATACAGATTCAACCCCTATGTTTATTGTTTCTGGACAGGTAAAAAGGGAAACTTACGGACCGATAAATTATAAAAATCTTAGACAGCTAGGTGACCAAGAGGTAGATATTGTAAGTATGGTTAAAAAAATTACTAAATATTCAAAAACAATACTAGATTTAAAAAATCTCGATAAAATTTTACATGAATCATTCCAGACAATGATTTCTGGTCGAATGGGACCTGTATGGTTAGATATTCCAATTGATATTCAATCCTCAAATATAAAAATTAAAAATTTTAAAAAGATAAAAAATAGTGATTTATTGCAGACAAAATGTAAAGAAAGTGATATTAGCAATTTTCTAAATTTGTTAAAAAAATCAAAAAGACCAGTTGTAATAGTTGGTTCAGGGGTAAGACTTTCTGGAAGTGAAAAGCTTTTACTTGATTTACTTGAAAAATATAACTTACCAATTACTACTACCTTTAATTCACATGACTTAGTTACTTTTGACAATAAGTATTTTGTTGGAAGACAAGGCACTATCGGCGATAGGTCAGGAAACTTTGCTGTTCAGAACTCCGATCTTCTAATTATTCTAGGCTCAAGACTTAACATTAGACAAACTGGTTATAACTTTGAGTCATTTGCTCCATATGCCAAAAAAATCATGGTTGATGTTGATAAAGAAGAATTAAATAAGAAAAGTTTAAACATTGATTTGAAAATCCATTCTGACTTAAATTATTTTTTAAATAGACTACTAAAAACAAAAGATACAAAAGCGCATGAGTTTAATGCATATATTAAGTGGGGAAAGGAATTGCAAAAAAAGTATCCAGGAATAAGGGACGATCACTACAAGTCTAAAAAAATTAATCCCTATGCTTTGATGGATCTAATAAATAACAAAAGCAAAAGCTCTGACGTTATTGTAACAAGTGATGGCTCAGCTGCAGTTGTTTCTTCTCAAGCTCTAAAAATAAAAGGAAAACAAAGACTATATAGTAACTCTGGAGCTGCCTCAATGGGGTATGGACTACCTGCAGCTATTGGAGCATGTTTTGCTAAGAAAGAATCTCAAAACGTGATTTGCATTGAGGGAGATGGCAGTATCCAGATGAATATTCAAGAACTAGCTACTGTAAAAGAGAATAATTTAAATTTAAAAATAATCATAATAGAAAATGGTGGATATCTATCTATCAAGCAGACACAAGAAAGATATTTTTCTGGGAATTTCATAGCTTGTGGACCTGATAGCGGATTAGGATTACCTGAATTGGCTAAAATCAGTAATGCTTATGGTATAAGTTATTCTCATACAGAGACTTTTTCTAAGACAAAAGAAGCTTTTGAAAAACATCTAAACAAAAAAGGACCACATATTTTTGTCGTTTCAGTTGATAGAATGCAACAATTTGAACCTAAGCCTTCTTCAAAAAAACTAAAAGATGGAAGTATGGTGAGTCTACCCCTTGATGATATGTATCCCTTTATAAGCAGAAGAGAGTTAGAAAAAATAAGGTCCATAATCCACTAGTTTGCAATTAAGTAGAAAGTTACTAAATATTTTTTTCTACCTTTTATTAAAAGTAATTTATTAATATTCTTATATGAAAACCATTACATTCATAATTCCTTCGTACAACGAAGAAGGTAACATTTCTGAGTTATACAAACAAATTAGTGAAAGTATTTCGAGTTTTACAAATTATAATTTTTCTTATTTATTTATTGAAAATGGAAGCACGGATAATACGTATAGCGAACTTTTAAAATTAACAAAATTAGATAAGAATGTGAAATTTCTTAAACTTTCAAGAAATTTCAAAATGGATGGTGCAATAGCAGCGGGAATAAGTACTGTTGACAGTGATGCAGCAATTATAATGACAGCAAATCTGCAAGATGATCCAAAAGTAATTAAAGAATTTATTAAAAAATGGGAGCAAGGTTACGAACACATCTATGGAATTGTAAAATCCCGTCCAGGGAAGTCGATAATTAGAAAGTTTAATTCCAAGCTATTTTATAAGTTAGTGAATAAATTTTCTGATAGCTTAATACCTGAAAATGTAAGTGACTATAGATTAATTGACAGAAAAGTCCTAAATGCTGTAAAAGAATTGACAGAAGTTAATAGATTCTACAGAGGTTTTTTTTCTTGGGTGGGGTTTAATTCAGTAGGTGTTGAGTTCGACCGCCAAAAAAGGTATTCAGGCACTTCACATGCAAAAACCCTTCCGGTTTTGAGCTTTGCAATTAGAGGTATACTTGCTTTTTCTATTAAACCTTTGAGAATATCCATCTTTTTTACGCTTATCACCTCCACTTTATCATTTGGAGTATTGTTTTATCAGATATTTAATTGGGTTTCAAAAGGAGTTCCGTTTGATGGCTATGGGACCTTAGTTGGTCTACTACTACTCTTTTTTGCATTAACCTTTTTGGCACTAAGTATTTTAAGCGAATATCTCGGACTTATCTATGAAGAAACAAAAAAAAGACCACACTTCATTATTAGTGAAAAAATAAATTTCTAATACTTATTTGTAAATCTTTTTTATCTATTTTTTGTATACAATTAATTACAATTTAATATTATTAGTTCACTCATCTAAAACATTAATTACTTCTTCAATAAGAAGTTTACTCCCCTCAATTGTGAGATGGCTGTCATCTGTGTAATATAGCTTATTATTCTTTGATGCAAAACATTTATCAAGTATTTCATCACAAAAAGTATTTTCAGTATCAATAAATATTGCTTCATCATTGATTGCTTTATCTAGAAAATCTGTTGTTGGTTGAATATATTCTAACCATGCACTTCTCTGTAAGGTTATGTTCTCACCCCATCTATAATTCTTATTTAAATAACTTTCTGCAACATTAAATTGATACGTTGGAATTGGTTTTATAACAATTACTTCTTTAGAGTATTTCACAACTTCCGACAACCTATAAGAAAAATTATTTCGAAAATCACAATTTTCACACTTCTTCTCTATACCGCCCTTTTCAGGATCTAGCCAAGTATCAAACCTACCAAAAATGATCACAGTGGCCTCATCAGAACTAAGTTTGTTAAGAAAATTTTTAAACGATTCATCCGTACACCATCCAATATAACCCAGAATGTCTGATTGTTGTGAAAGAAGACACCTTCCTCCAGAAGTGGCATAAATAGTAATCTTATATTCACAAGATAAAGATTTGTACTCACTCAGAATTGTCGAAGATAAGTTTGTAACCTGAGAGTCCCCAACTATGTATAAAGCTTTCTTATTAATGCCGTTGTTACAGGAATTATTAAAATTATCAACATCCTCTTGCGTAAAGTAAATGTTCGTTTCAGCTGCATAATATAAAACTTCATCAGGTATGTAGTTGTATCTATCTGAATACCCATTATCTACCCTCCCCATCAATATAAATAAAACAATAAAAAAGCTTGTTGGAAGTAGGAAAAGGACCAGCTTTTTTACAGTACTTTTTAAAAACACTTGCTCTACAAATTTCCAATTTAGAAACGAAACCACAAATAAAAATAACAATAAAATTATGTCAGGAAAATCAGGTACATTCCTATTATATTTTTTTTCAAAGTTCAAGATGAATGCATAGAAGGGTTGATGGAATAAATAGAGTGAATAAGAAATATTTCCAAAAAAGTTAAACACCTTACTATTAAGGGTATTTGAAAAAACTTTAAAATTATTATTTGAGAGTAAGACAAGAGCTGTTCCTGTGGTAATGGTGATTTTTGGCTCTATTGAGTTTACGGTTAGCATTTGGTTGTCAAAGTACATAAGGGAAAAAAGAATTATAAATATTCCTAACTTTCCGGAATGTTTTATTTCAAATCTTTGACTTAAAATCATCACGATAACACCTAAAAGCAATTCCCAGGCTCTAAATTGAAGTTGATAAAATTTTACCAAATTACCAGTGGTGGAGTTTAGGAAAAGTGAATAAATAAATAATAAAGTAAAAAATGATAAAACAATTCGTTTGTTGGTCATATATACGACAAAACATAAAAGTGGAAATAATAAATAAAATTGCTCTTCAATTGCTAGGCTCCACGTATGGAGGAGCGGCATATATTTTGTTGGATCAGAATTATAAAAATCTAAATTCTGAAAAAAATAATTTGCATAAAAAAACATTGAAGCAAATGCTGAATTTAGGAATTCAAGCATGCTTTTTGGTGTTAACAACCAGTACGAAAAAGGTATTGCAATAACTATTGTTGAAATTAGAGCTGGTAGAATTCTTTTTGCTCTATTCAAGTAAAATCTTTTAAATGAAAAAGTTTCAGTGTTTAATTCACTTATAATTATATTTGATATCAGGAACCCACTAATAACAAAAAACATATCTACCCCAAGCCATCCTCCACTAAAAGATTCATAGCCAGCGTGATATAGAACAACCGAAATGACTGCAATTGCTCTTAATCCATTTATATCTTTTCTATATTTAATTCTCGATATTGATGAAATTATATTAATTCCAGTCATGTTCTGATTTTATACATATATTTATTTCTTTTTTAGTCTATTTTAGGTACTTATAAATCTAAAAAATAAATAGCGGAAATAGATTAGAACAGAAAAAATATTTTAGGTTTTTTTATTTAAATAAAAAGTTTAAGTAACTATCAACCTAAGTAACTTTATTATTAGAAATAAATTCTCTTGTTGTTTTAATAACGAAATCTAAATGTTCAGTAGTCAATCCAGGGTAAACCCCAAGCCAAAAAGTATTTTCAACAACTGAGTTTGCAACAGGGAATTCTTCAGGTTTTCCCATATTTAGACCTATATAAGCTGGTTGAAGAATTATATTTCCCGCAAACAGTAATCTTGTACCAATATTATTTTCATCATAGTATTTTACTAAATCATTTCTTGAAAATTTTGCACTACTTTTAACCGAAATTGGGAAGCCAAACCAACTAGGTTGGGATTTATCTTCCCATACAGGTAGTTCAAAATCTTCAAATTGAGAAAAAGCTTCATATAAGTAATTGAAATTTTGTATTCTACTTTTTATAAATCCAGGTAATTTTTTTAATTGAGATACACCAAGAGCTGCCTGCATGTCTGTTGATTTAAGATTGTATCCTACATGTGAATAAATATATTTATGATCGTACCCATGGGGAAGCCCTCCAAGTTGCCAATCGTATCTTTTTTTACATGTATTATCTTGACCTGGTGGACAATAACAATCTCTTCCCCAATCACGAAGAGATTCAATTATTTTCTTTAACTTAGGTTTGTTAGTTAAAACAGCACCTCCTTCTCCAGTCGTAATATGGTGTGCTGGATAGAAGGATAAGGTCGAAACATCTCCAAATTGTCCGACCATTTTTCCATCATAGGTCGATCCAAAGGCGTCACACATGTCTTCCATCAAAAATAAATTATACTCTTCACATATTTCTTTAATCTTATTTAGATTAAATGGATTTCCTAATGTGTGTGCGAGAACAATTCCTTTTGTTTTTGAAGTAATTTTTTTTTCTATTTGATCTGGATCTATATTGAAACTTCCTCTTTCAGCATCGACAAGAACAGGTGTTAAATTATTTTGAATAATCGGATTTAATGTTGTCGGAAAGTTTACTGCAGATGTGATTACTTCATCACCATCATCTAAATTATAGAAAATTTTTAATGCTGAAATCGCTAGCAAGTTAGCAGAAGAACCACTATTGACAAAAAGTGCATGCCTTATGCCAGTGAATTCCCTTAGTTTTTTTTCAAACTCTTCCGTAAACCTGCCTGCTGTCAGCCACATTTCAAGACTTGATTTGATTAATATTTCTTGATCTTCATTATCTAGAACTCTTCCTGCAACGGGTACTTTTGAGATATAAGGTACAAAACTATTATTTTTATTAACTTCATCAAAATAATTTTTGGATAATTCTAAAATTTCATTTTCTAGTTTGTTGAGGTTTTCTTCCATGGGACAATTTTAACTATTGGTCTATTTATATGTAACTTACTTGCGAATTGAATTTTTACATTTTTTAAGGTTTTGAACTACAGTACAATAACCTCATGACCTTAAACAATAAATCTCTAACAATCATAGTTCCATTTTATAATGAAGAAAATACCTTATTAGAGTCAGTTAAGGGTTTAATTAATCAAAATATTGCTTCTAGCATAATTCTTGTTGATGACTTCTCTTCCGACAAGAGTTTATCTATTGCTCATGAAGTAAAAAAACTATCTGAAAAAATAATCGTATTGGAAAAAGCTAAAAATGAGGGGAAAGGGAGTGCTGTAATATTTGCTAAACCATATATTACCTCATCACACATTATTGTTCATGATGCTGATTTAGAATACCACCCTTCAGATATAGTTAAATTATTTGAAACGGCAAAGCAGAATCCAGAAAGCCTAATAATTGGCACAAGAACAAAAGAAGGTATTGAGAGACAAAAAATTTACAAGACTCTAGTTTTTATAAACAAATTATTTACTTTGATTTTTAATTTTTTAAATTCATCTAAAATCTCAGACATCACGACATGCTATATGCTTATGCCTGCAAAATTTTTTCTAAATAACATAGGGGACGAAAAGGGGTTCTGTATAGAGGTTGAGATTCTCTCTAAGTTTTTAAGAACTGGTGATAAAATAATTGAAATACCTATAAGGTATACCGGTAGAAAGTATTCTGAAGGAAAAAAAATAAACGTCTTCGATGGTCTTTCAATATTTATAAAAATAATCTGGTATAGCAAGCTATTTTCATTTTTAAGATCGAAAAATTTATAAATTTAAGAAAAACTCATTTGGAAAATGAGAAAGATATGTTTGAAAATTATACAGATAAACAATAAAAAGTATTGTTAGGAAAAAGTTGTACAATTTTATATTTTTTGACTTTATTGATTCAAAATATAGAGATGAAGAGAAGACTATTAAGTGAAAAATCTGAATTATATAGGAAGCTTTTATAGTGTCACCAGTTGATTCTGGATAAGTGATTACAAACCAGAGGTAACCAAATAAACTAAATAAGACTGAAAAACTCACGTACTTAACAATGAATTCTCTCTTGTTGTCTCGGTTACTCAAAATATAAAAAAGAAGGATGATAAAAGTTGAAAAAACTGCTAATTTATTTACATTTCCTAAATAGGTCCCTATTGATAATTGATTACGACCAACATTCAAATACTGAGAAGTAAATGAAAAGTACCCCCAGTAATCTCCCCACAAGTCAGCATAGAGCGTTGTTAAAAATTGGTTATTTAGATACGGCCTGATGGGATTTGTAAATAAAATAGTTAGATGCTCCATTGACGGTAAGTAAAACTCAGCAGGCTTATTAGCAAGATTAAAACCAAGGCTATCTTTATTAAATTTAGTAAACGAACCATATTTTAGGTATAAATTGATATAGAACCAACCTGAGACAATAAAACCAATAAAGAATGAATAAGAGATAAAAATAAAATATTTTTTTCTATTCTTGATAGATTTATCAAAAATTAGAAGCCCCAATGCTGGAAAAAGAAGAAACCCCCATTGTCTACTTAAAGCAATTAAACCAATCACTAGTCCTGTAAATAAAACATATTTGTAATTAACATCAAAGTCTTTTTTGCTTACAAGAACTAACAAATATATAAATAGGCTTAAGAAAAATAAAATATATGGCTCTCCTCTAATCATTGATATTGTTCGATAGTTAACTCCTAACATAGAAATTAAAAGTAAATAAGTTGTAATTTTAAAACTTTGGATATTAAGTATTTTTTGTATAGATTTCATATTGATAAATAATGTCAATAAATACAGTAAATACTGAAAGAGCATTGTAAATTTACCATATACTGATTGGCATTCTGATAAAAAATCTGAACTTTTTATCATGTTTCTACATATCACCTGTATAAGCGATGGAAACAGATAAGCCAAAGGGGGGCTAAAAAACTCTCTACTGTCCTTGTTCGAAGGAAGGTTTAAAGAATCTGGTAAATACATTGAAAAATAGTTTACATAGTCATAATGTGCTTCAGCATCATATCCTAGTATTGGTGAATAATGAAAAAAGTTGTACGTAAGAATAAATATTGTTAAAAAAGAAATAGAAGTAAAAATAACTTTTTCAGGATTAATTTTCCTCATTCTTAAATGTTAAAATAATAATGATTTTAACAACCTCCATACAGATGAAATAATAACAAAACCAATTTACTTTTTATGGATATATTAAATAACTATTAACTGTACTATTGTTCAAGTTAGGAAGTTTTTATAATATGTCAAAATTTCAAAGTTCTAATTTTATCAAAATAATTAATAGAGCATCTTTAGCTGGAATAATATATTTCA
>Ga0255769_10001147_pt1 | contig 30842 bp, 20 predicted proteins | sample 041ome_9_FD_179637 | JGI IMG/M metagenome (GOLD analysis project Ga0255769, IMG submission 179637) | Coastal salt marsh microbial communities from the Groves Creek Marsh, Skidaway Island, Georgia - 041413US metaG (version 2) | ecosystem: Environmental > Aquatic > Marine > Intertidal zone > Salt...
CGTTATTATTTTGTGTGTTAGGATTTACATTGGTGGCGTGGTCGTGCCCAGCGCCTCGGGGCGCCACGAGCGCGGATGCGATGGCGCGAGGGTGCGGATCTCGTCTCGTCGCGCATTCGTCGCCGCGCCGTGTGAGCGACGAACGAGCGACGGACGACGGACGAGATGTCGGCGATCATGGTACGTGCACGTGCGCGAAGGAGGAGGACGACGACGAGGACGAGGACGACGACGAGGACGAGGACGAGGACGAGGACGACACACGCACGCGCGCTGGATAGTGTTGGCGTTGCGTGTGGTGGGTGATTAATCGCGTCATAGGCGGTGTGTGCTGCGTCGATCGAGATGACTGACGAGTGGTACGCACGCGGATGATCCTTGTGCGTGTATGCTTAGGTGACGAATGTGGCGTCGAGTGCGGAAGAGTCGCATTTGCGTGAGTTTTTCAGTACAGCGGGGGAGATTGCGCGCGTGCGCGTGAGCGCGCCCAAGGCAAACGCGACGCGTAAAGCCGTCATTGAATTCAACGCTAGCGAAGCCGTGAGTGCGGCGGTGTTGTTGAATGGATGCTTGTTATTGAATCATCCGCTGAATATTGTAGAATGTGCGTATCCGGTGGCGGAGGATGTGAACTTGGAGGACCGCGTCGAGTTGAATGCATTTGAAAGCAAGTTTGCGGGCTTCTTGGGCAAGACTTTATTGGCTGGTAAACAAGCAATTTCGGCGGTGAAAGAGTTTGATGAACGTAATCAGATCACGGCCAAGGCGAAGGAAAATTTGAAGGCGATGGATCAAAAGTTGCAAGTGTCCGCGAGCATTAAGAAGACGGATGAAAAGTTTGGCTTGTCTGAAGGCGTCAAGTCATTTAACGCCAAAGCATCGGCTCAAATGACCGAACTCGACAAGAGCTTGAAGATTACGGCCACGACAAGTGCGGTAGTTGGTATTGGCAAGGATGTAGGCAAGGGTGTCGTAAATAAAGCGATGGAAAACTCAGTCATTTCCAGCGCCACGAACACCGTCGTGAGCGGGTTGAACACCGCGACAGCCAAGGTGAAAGCCATCTCTGGTGAAGCCGTCGCGCCTTTAAAATCCGCACAAAACACCAATGATGAAATTTCCGTTGATGCGGAAACTTCCGCGGCTGAACCCACACCCGAGGCGGCGCCGACGGCTTAAAAATCCCCACCCCTCGTTGTACACAAGTAGACAAATTTGAAATTTGACGCAAAAGACACACACATACACATACACATACAGCAACTCTAGGCGACACACCTCCACACGCATGATGCTCTCCACGCGCACCGCGACTTTCGCTTCTCGGAGACAAAATACGCCATCTACGACATCTACGACGCGTGCGCGACGTCCAACGGTGTGCGCATCGTCGGCGTCAGATGGACAACCGAGTAAAACTTCGTCTCTTATCGCTGCGACCACCCTCGCGTGCGCGCTCGCAAGCGCCTCGCCTGCGGTCGCCAAGAACGTAGAAATCACAATCGACGCGAGCCAGGTCGTGCAAGAGTCATGCGGTCGAGCGGGTGGAGTGCCTGGATCAGGAACCTACAAGGCGAACTGCATACGTTTGAAGTTTACGGCTTACAACAAATCGAACGAGGTTGTGTACAACGCCGACGTTTTCGGACAAGTCAAGGACCAAGCGAACGACGATGTCTTGTCCAGCGGGCGCATTGGATCAATAAAAGAGTTACAACCCGGTGCAAACGAAACAAAGGTTGAGTTGACCGTCGGAGCGTCGCAGCCGTTGCCGCTCAAATTGAAAAATATGAAAGCGCGAGGAACCACCGAAATCAACTCTATGTCGGGGAATCCATACGACTATGAAGACGTGCTGGCATATTAATGCATGAATGCCTATTGTGTGCTCTATCATCCAGTTGATCGGTGATTACATGTGCTTGAACTGCCTCCGACACCCCACCCCAGCCGTTGCGAGCAGCCGCTGATTAGCTTCACTTTACGGCGTGGCGTTTGCTATGTACGCAGCGTGGGATAAGTTTGCGCGCGATTTGTCCGATTCCGATAGCGAAGAAGACATCGTGCGCATCAGGAGGGAAGAGCATAAGAGTATACGAAAGCGTTTTGTAGCAGAAGTACCAAAAGAAGAGCGCGAACGTTTCGGTTGCGGGGCACGCGCTATCGATGTGACGGATACGCTCGACGATTATTATTTCATTGATGGACACGATCGAGTAATCGTGCACGTGAGACTACCTACTTGTCTGCAAAATGCGAATATTGTTTTGGAATTACAATTTCGATCGCAGAGCTTTAATGCGGATATCATGCACGAGGAACGGCGGTATCGTTTTGCAATAACCGAAACGCCCATGGAGTTCATCGCCGACAAGAGTCATGGTGAGCTTGTAAACGATGAACTCGTGATAGAGCTTGTCAAATTTGGAAAAGTTCAATGGGAACGATTGCAATGCTAATTATATTCTATTTCTATTTCATACTAAAGTTTAAATATCACTCCTCTAATCGGCTCCATCGAACTATTGCTTGCTCCGCTGCCTCGCGCTTTGTGCGCTCCTTTCGAGCTGTGTTCTTCGCCTCTTCTAATTCCACGAGCAACGAATGTTCCTGGTTACTGCTCGATTGTACTGTGCGTGGACTTTGAAACGATGGTTGCGCATGATTGCTTGGAGTCGATGCAAAGCTTAAAGGTGAGCGCACATCAATATTTCCACGAGCGACATACGCTTCAGTCAAACCTCTGTCTCTTGCGACAGCGGCTGCGGCACTAGCGATGAGTTCAGCATTTGCTATAGCTTCTCGCAATGCTGTGGCTTCGCCCGAAGCTCGAGATGCAAGTTTTTCTGCGTTCGCTACCCGTTCTGCTTGCTCCTCCAATGCAGCTTGCAAATTACGAATCATACCCTCTGATTCCCCGCTCATGGGCGTTGCGGTTCCAAAAGGTTGTGAACGGATACTACCACCTGAGCCCATAGTCGCGCTTACCACAAGTTCACTTGCGCTGACGACCGATGATAGTCTTCGACACAGCTCTTCTGCGCGTTCACAACTATCCTGAAGGTTTCGATCCAAATTGCTCATGTGACTGCGATTCTCAAATGACCGTGGCGTTGCATCTCTCCCCCTGGAGGAGCTGCGATCAAGACTATCGAGGTGTTGACGCAGACTAATAACTTCCGCAATTTTACCATCAAGTTGCGTACGCAATTCTAGAACAAGCTTTTCCGCGGCATCCGCGCGCGCACGCGATTTCAACTCCTCTTTTGCGAGCTCTTGAACGAGCAACAATCCCAGCTCGCGTTCATTCGTCTGCTGAGGCTGGGACACCGATCCCGCCGCCATGGCAAGTATTTTGTCCTCCAGCTCGGCAATGCGCTTTGCTTGTCTAGCGGCGTCTGTCGCACTCTCCACCGATTTGGTGTCACGAAGCATACCTTCTAGGCGTGTGATTTCGGCACTCCTCGCCTTAAATACTTGCCTCTCAACTTCAAAGTCCTTACGCAATTTCGCCGATCTCATTCGCTCTTCATCAGCCTCCGCGCGTGCCTCTGTGACGGCTTTCTCTGCTCGTTTTAATCTATCTAAACGTTCCGCTGACTCTCCTCGTAAACCTCCATTAGACGTCTGCAACGCGCGAACCTTTTGTGTCAACCGTCCTATCTCAGCTTGAGCGAAATTCAAAGCCTTCTCACTCGTCTCAACGCGAGCAGATTGCCTTTCGTACGCCAGCAGTGCATCTTTGCGTTGACCTAGAGCGCGATCTCTTGTCATTTCAGCTCGATCACGTTCCCTTAATACAACCTCTAACTCCTCGGCAAACCGTTCCACCGCGGTCTTCGTCGGTGTCCCCCATGGTGGTGTGTTCTCGACGGATTCCTCGCCGTCCACGCGCGCAATCAACGCAATTGCCAATTTCAATGTACTATTCTTCGATAACTCGTGCGCATCCGCCAGAGCGGGCTCCGACAGAGCCGTGCGTAGCGCGGCGTCGACGGCAAAGAGCTCGGCCCAAGCATCTTCAACGGTCATCGTCGATGCTCGCGCGCTTGTGCGCTCGTGGACGTCGCCAACTGTTACCACATCGCTGAGGAGCGATGTGGACGGGTCATGGACCATAGTCAGGACGCAAGAGCGTCGTGTGAATCGCTCCGAGATTAGAAGTGCCGTCACAGAGGGCGCAAGTTTCTCGTTCGCACCCAAAGACGATCAACTAAATACACATCTGAAACTAAAACTGCTATGGCTAAGCGTGTGAGCTAATATTCTATGAATCTATTTATTTTTCGTCGTAACCAAGACACCTATAATCATCTTCGTAAAGCGTGTGGAATCGATCCACGTATGTACCTCGATCCGTCGAAGGCTCTGGAATTTGCACCGCTCGGCCAACACCGTCATAGACCACGCGTACTGGCTCGTATAAATCCCCCTTTTGCGGTGCACGTTTGCCCTCGATTGTATAGTTACGGAATGCTTTAATCTGCGCTTTGAGTTGGTTTTCACGTTCAACGATGTCGCACATGTGATCGATACGCTCAAGCGGCGCGCGTGCGCCATGCTTAGCACTCACGGAGAGTTGATCCAAAAGACGCGTCCAATCCTCGTTGAGCGATTCCACGCGCCCGATAAAATGTATCGGAATTCTCTTTCCGTGCCGAGTGACTCCACTCATGCGGAACACCGCAGATTGTAAGTGCTCATCTAACCAAGGATTGTTGAGAAAATTCCACTCATTCGTCGATCCGTCCTTCAACAGGCAAAATGTGTCATCACTCGCCGATTTTTCGCGCATTATCTCCAGCAAATCAATCGTTTGCTCGATCGTAGGTGGTCGTGTTGGTGTCTTCCCAGCCTCACAACCTTGGCACATTGAGCGGCAGAACGTTTGACGATATGCAGATGCGAAACGCTCTATCGGGTTGCGCACGAACGTGAAAAACGTATAGTTGGACAACACCTCATCTGGTAAAGATGCTGTCGTCGACCGACGCGTTTTTATCTTTCCATGCGGACCGACGTCGTAAACAGACTGATCTGCATACTTTGGATCGTTCCAACTCGCCCCGAATGCCTCTTCTAGTCTCTCTCTGATGCTCTCGCTCGCAGCTTTCGTGACGTCAACATACACTGCCCGCAAAGCATCGACCACAACTACGTCCGTCCCACGCGGGTTACAGCGAATATTTTCTTGCGCTGCTCGATCGAGCCGCCATTCACAGGACTTTGAATGCATGAACGTTCCCGCGCGCGCCGTTAAAGGTGAACGATCGCCCAACACTGCAGCGGAGCTGTGAACTGGCGTAGGCGAGTTTGAATGCCCTGACACAGCCATTACTACTCCTATAACGACCGCGCATGAAACGAAAAGGCCAAAAGTTGGTCTGATTGGCATTTTTGTCGCGTCTCGCCGTCCCGCCGTCGTCGATTGATCGAGTAGTATCGTCGATTCGACGTCGCTCGTCAGTGTAACACCCTGATCGAGAAGTCTCATGTTGGCGAACGCCAGCGGCAACAATGTCACGCGCGCGTTCAAACACGTGATCGAAGGTTTATCAGCGAGTCGTTGCCTTTCTTCACGCCGCTTTTAAAACCGCACTATCGTCGCACCGAGCGACGAGGTTCGTAATGGCGCCATCGTTGAGGCATGGTGTTTACTACTATTTGAGTGCGACGCGTTAACTTTGCAATATTACTGTTGCGGGAATTACATACGATCACTATAAGTATAATCAGACTCAAGGTACAAATCAATGCGCTCGATATCCAGGAGATTTGTCTTTCTTTGGAGGACCACGGACGATAGGGGTGGACCTGAGTGGAGGCGCGGTGGAGTCTTTCAACTTTCTCAGCTTTCCATCAAGCGGCCCTACTAGTTCTTCAATTTCGGTCAAAAAGAGCAATCTGTGACCGTACGATTGCATACCAAGAACATTTTGAAGAAGTTCGTGTTGCTCAGCTATTTTTAATTGACCAAGCTCTTGATGCATCTTCAACAGAACCTTGCCATAAATATCGTTATGTTCAAAGACGTGGACATATGCCTGTAAGCCAACAGCTGAGAGCCAACGATCCATGGCATCTGAATCTTTCGGTACAGAAACGCCATCGGTGGCGCTTCGCACAGGAGCTGCTAGTGCGGCTGCGGCTTCTTGAGGCGCATCAGGCGCATTTCCGCCGCTTGCCTTCTGCAAAAACTTTGGAGCCGCAGAGTCATTATGAATAGCTTCTACAGCGGTCACTAATCCAGGAATAGATTGCTGCATCATGTCCGTGTTGAACATGTTGTAATAAAGTTTGCTTCCAACGAGAATACCTAACCAGCCGTCAGGTTTGTAGCCCTTTTCAACCATTACTGGGATCAAGCACTTCTTCCTCGTGTACGCATACTCAGCTTCAGTGCGACACGCTTGGGACTCTTTATATCTGCGAGAAACACACATGACAATCGCATCAGATGATTCAATCGCAGCTGCCATAGCTTCGAGAGTCGATCCCATCATACGATCGACATCCATCCAAACGTTAAACCCGCGAGCGTTGAGCTCCTCCTTGAGTTGCATGACTTGCGCTTGGTGATGCCACTCATACGACAGCATAACTTGGGCCTTGGCATTCTCGATTGCTCCAAGCTTTTGCATGTCTTCTGCACTCAAGCCAAGTGCGGTGCTACCGCTTCCTTCGGCATCGTTGGTCTCTTCAGGCGGCGGTTGAATCATCCACAACGCGCCACGAGCCTTCATCTTTGTATTTTCACTTCCGAGACGTCTTGCCTCCTCAAGGGCCTCTATGAGTCCTGGCTCAGCAACGAGTTGTTCTTTCACTTCATCGTCAAAAGCTAAGTTCCATAAAGCTCCTGAGGCCCAAAATGAAGCACGATCCCATTGGTGTTGCTTCTCTCGAAGTACGCGAACAAGAAGGGTAATAACACCCGCCTTGGCAAGACGTGGCTTTGCAGACTCCATGGTCGCCATGTTTGCGATCCCTTGGGTGATTTTCCAAACGGTGCAATTCATGCCCATATAACGCTCGCCTTCTAATGCTCTTCCGAGGAGGTCTACAATTGACTCCATGACAGTTTCGTCGTCACCGAGCGTGTTGTCGTTGTCCTCCCGACCAACAAGGTTTGCGATTGTCATCGCCGCGTTCACGCGACCAAATCCTTCGCGCGCCAAAAATGATGCACAGATTTCAACTATTCCATTCGACGTCAACAGTTTGATTTGAGCACCATTGAGACTTAAATTTCTCACCAAGCACAAAGCGTGATCGCACGCCGTTAATCCTCGAACGTCACACCATGACACTTTGCACGCCTCGTCCGAACATTTACTTTGCAACATCAGCGCAATAGTTGGCACAAGACGCGACTTGGCCATCACGCGATGCAGGTCTTCATTGAATGCAACGAGCGTTGAACCCAAGAAAAGCGCTGCGTTTTGCACGTACTCGGGCGCACCTTCTGCCAAGGACTGTCGAAAATACGCAAACATGTTGTGCTGGCTGCCAACCTTCCAGCACGCTGAAGAGTTTCTGTAACACACCGCTTGAAGTGCCCAGAGCGCTTCAGCGCAGTCATTTTCGGCTAATATACACAAGGAGTCCACACAGTCCCCGAGCAACACTTTTGATTGTGCTGGCTGCAACTTGCCTTTGTTCTCAATTTTTTCCACGAGAGCCTGTCGGATCCATTCCGCGGCGGCGAGCACGTCTTTGCTTGGTACAACATCGCCATCTTCCACACCCTCCGCATATGCGCGCAGTACCGCCGAATGTTTTTCCAATATCGCGTCGAAACTCGCGCTGTCACCGACGACTGCCATGTCGAAAAGCACACCCGGCTCACGCACAACCTCGACCTCCACATGCTCCGCGGACACCGATCTCCGCGTCGTACACGCCCGTCTATTCGCACCATTCGACGGTGCCGTCTTCAACAACGAATGCCGCCCATACTCGCGCATTCGTGCATTCGCCACCACGCCTCGAGCGTTCATCATCGCCGACATCCTGCAGAGCGGATCCTGGAATATAATTCTCTTACAAGGATAAGCTCGCCCCGAGTCGACGACCGTGCGCGGGCGAGAGTACCACAGACGCGCGTGCGTGCGTCGGTGCCGTCGTCGTCGCGATTATCTCTTCCCGCGAAGTACTCGTGCGCGTTCGAGTTCGCGTCGCGTCGAGCGCTCGTCGGAAGTAAATTCACGGCGGCGCGCGCGGAACTGACGTGCTCGGTGTCGTCCTCACTTTCGCGCACGCGGTGGACATCGCGCGCGACGATGCGCGCTCGCGGGACCATGGCGAGGCGAACGCGACGAGTGTCGCACGAGCGTCGACGCGCAGCGTTCGTGGCGTGCGCGCTGATGAGCGTGATCGGCGTCGCCAACGGCGTGTGCGCGCTGGCACTCACGGGCGCGTCGGGTGTGCTTGGTAAACCTTTGACGACGACGAGGAAAGGCGCGAGGAAGTGCGCTGCGTTGCAGCCAAACGATGCGGTCATTGCGGTGTGCTTGCAGAATGATTTTATGGATGAGCGTGCGGCAGATGGGTCGTACGTGGCGACAGCCACACACAAGAGCTCGGCGTATGCGATACCAAAGGCTGCCGTGTCGAAAGATGGATTGACGTTGAAGAGAGGCACGTTGGCGGTAGGGAACGCAGAACAAGTGGTTGATGTCGCTAATCAATGGCTCGCGCGCGGTGCGGCAGCAAAGAGTCGATTGATGGTGACTTTGGATTGGCACCCGAAGGAGCATTGCAGCTTTTGTAGATTTGGCAAAGGCGGTAAACAAACACTCGACTGCGTGTGGGGATGCGGAGGCACTCAAGGTTTATGCGTGACTGGCGCAGGTGTTCCTCAAGAAGTCTTTGACTCGTCTAATCGATGCGTCGATGAAATTTCGTCGAATGATTATTTACAAAGTCGCTACTTCCAGTGGCCACCGCACTGCGTCGCGGGTACCTTTGGTGCAGAGCTCGATCCTTACTTAGAAGTGCCTCCACAGACAACTACACTCAAGACTTCGCTCGCTAGCGATAGAGATTCGTATAGCATGTACTCCGCCAAGGATGATAAAAGCGGATCATCGATGGAAGATATATTGAAGAATGAAAATATTGGGCGTGTGTTCGTCATGGGCATAGCGACTGATATGGTGGTGAAGAATACGTTGTGGGACATTTTATCTTCCAAAGCGTTTAACAACACTGGTTTACAGGCCGTCCTAGTTGCCGCAGGTGTACGAGGAGTATTTGATGAGCCTGGAGATTACTATTTATCGTCACCAGAAAGCGGAAGTGGTGTCATGAAAGCCGAAGCCATTGCGCGTGGTGCGAGAATCGTCGCAAGTACCAGTGTCGATGATGCGCTCGAAGAACTCTGTCAAGGCACGTGCGATTTCGATTCAGATTGCGATAAAGACATGGTTTGTGACGTTACCGCCAAGCCGTATGGAAGATGCCAGGCGAAACCAATCAGCTCTGGTTTAGCCACGGCGGCAACGCTTATTGCGATGCTCGGCTCTTTGATTGTGTTTCGTAAAGATATCATTGAATCCGTAAACAATCGCCACAAGTCAAAAGGTCCTCCGACCAGTTTTGTGGTATTAGTTGAAACTGATATCGAAGGTTCTAGTGAGCTTTGGGAGAAGATGGGCGAATTAGGAAAGGGGGACATCATGAAGAACGGCGTCATGAAACTACACGACGAAGTCTTGAGGAAAAGCATGAAAACTTATTTTGGATACGAGCTTCTCGTTCGTGGTGACGCATTTTTAGTGGCTTTTCACTCCGTGAGCGATGCTCTCTCTTGGGCGTTGCAAGTTCAGTTGGATCTCATGGAGGCTGCTTGGCCGGCAGAGTCGCACAACGTCACAGCTGGTACGCAGCAAGAGTTTGGTCGATACAATGGATTACGTGTTCGCATGGGTATTCACTGCGGAACCGTTGATAAATGCATCAAGCATCAAGGCAAAATTGTTTATGAAGGCGCAGTTATGAAACAAGTTACTAGTGTTGCGGATGCTGGCGTTGGCGGTGGCATTCTTCTCTCTCAAGCGACTTTGCCATTATCGGCAAACATAACGATTCCGTATGTGATGTTTGATCAAGGTTTGCACAAAATGAATGATTTCACGAAACCACAGCGTTTGAAAGAGATTTATCCTGAAGCTTTGCAGAGTAGATGTGAAGTATTTGCAAAGCTTGATACTCTAGAGCGGCTCACTCCATCTTTCCATTCCGCGCCAGAAGGCGACGTGACTATGATATACACACATGTTGTCGGCTTGGCAGATTTGCAGAAAGCTGTCGGTATCAAGGTCATGGAAGATGCTTTAGGCATGGTGTTTGAGACGCTACGTCAAGTTCTGATGCGTCCTCACTGCGCTGGTTACGACTGTCGAGGATACGAGCGAAACGGAGAGAACATGTATGTGTTTGGTGACTATAAAAGTTGCCTCCTCTTTGCTTTGGAATCGCAAGCTGAATTGCAAAAGTTAGAGTGGCCTTCTGAGTTGGCAGAGTACATGAAAGATTCGAATATTCGAGGGGTTCCTGTCCGTATGGGTATGCACAGCGGACCATTAAAGCGCATTCGTATTCCTAGTGAAGGTTTAGCCGACTACTATGGAGAAAGTGCGAACCGCGCTGCGCGTGTGATGTCAGTTGCGGTAGGTGGTCAAATCACGTGCGTGGAGTCAGAACTCAATAAAGTTCTCGCACACGAAAGTGATGGTCTACCAGATATCGTTATCGATCAGCTCGGAACATTTTCGTTGAAGGGGATCCCTGGTGTCACGTCACTCGTTCAAGTAGCATTGACGACTGCACTGGCTGATAACACAGCGGGCAAATTTAAGGAAAGCAAAAAAGCTCAGCTAGTGAATCCGCCTGAAAAAGGAGCGCAGAGGCGCATTCATAACATTTCATAGTTAACATAGTCCATAAACTCAACATTTATTGTTTTGCTAATAAATACAATTGCAACCTATTTCGTTTCAGAGTGAAAGTTGTCTGACAACACGCGAGAGTGACTGCGAACCATCGACAGCGTCTTATTCACCATCGTACTCAGTTGCTCAATATTCAAACGCGCATTTTCAATGCCCTGCTCGGCAATGTTATGAGACATGTTCGCTAGAAGCTTTGTGCTACCAGTTTCATACTTCTCGCCATTGGGGCCGTAGATAATAATAGGATTGTGCGCTGGATCTGCTAGCCACTTGTCTCGAATCTGAGCCTTTGGTAACATTTTCTGGGTGGTGATGAGCGTCGAATCAAACCCAAAACAGTGGTTGTGCCCGATTTGCCACTCAATCGGCACACGCGTACCTTTACTGGTCAACTCACAGATGCAATACTTGTATTCGTACGCTTCGTCAGAAAAGAGAGGCAAACTTGCCTGCCACGATCCATCCTTCAATCGCGACATGTATTCGCCTCCTTGTACATCCCAGTCGCACCACGTTCCAACTAAGACGATGAATTGATTTTCACCGACGTCTTTTTGAACTTTGAACTCGCAAGAAATTGAGTGCGTGGGTAAATCACCCGAGGCTTGCTGCTGTAGCTTAACCATTGTGTGCGTGACCTGTGCCAGAGACAGTTGGGCCGCTCTATTTGCTTCAGCCAGCGCCACCTCCATTTCATGGAGACGAGTGTCCAACTCCCAAGATGGAGGCGGCGGAGCATTTATAATGTTTGCATTTGACGAGTTGAGCTCATTTTGCACCTCTGCAAGCATTGTTGTTGCTGCAGCGTTTTCAACTTCAAGTTGCGAGACACGCTCTCTGAGTGAAAGAAGTTCCTCCGACGGCTCCGTAAAATCTACCAATGAATCGTTGAGGGCAGCAAGTTTGCTCTCCATACTTTTCTCAAGCTGCAATAATCGCTCTTTGTAGCGTTGCGCACGTTCATTCGCTTCGGCAATCTCAGACTCAGCTAATGTCAGTCTCTGCGAGTACTTACTTACGTTGGAATCACCGGCGCTGGCTTGAGCGCGAAGCTGCACAATCTCAGACTCAGCTGATGCAAGCTTTTGGGAGTACTCGCTCGCACTCGAATCGCTCGAGTTTACTTGCGCACGAAGCTGCACAATCTCAGACTCAGCTGATGCAAGCTTTTGGGAGTACTCGCTCGCACTCGAATCGCTCGAGTTTACTTGCGCACGAAGCTGCGCAATCTCAGACTCAGCTGATGCAAGCTTTTGGGAGTACTCGCTCGCACTCGAATCGCTCGAGTTTACTTGCACACGAAGCTGCGCAATCTCAGATTCCAGAGATGCGTTAGTGCCCCGAGAGAACTCGAGCTCACTTGCTGTTGCCATCACTCTTCTATTTGCATCTGCAAGCTCAGACTCAGTCGACGCCAGCTTCTGCGCGAGGTCAGATTCAAGACCAGACATCGCGCTGCGCGCAGACTCAAGCTCACTCGACACCTCAGCGGCACGTTTGTTGGCATCCGCAAGCTCAGACTCAGTCGACGCCAGCTTCTGCGCGAGGTCAGATTCAAGACCAGACATCGCGCTGCGCGCAGACTCAAGCTCACTCGACACCTCAGCGGCACGTTTGTTGGCATCCGCAAGCTCAGACTCAGTCGACGCCAGCTTCTGCGCGAGGTCAGATTCAAGACCAGACATCGCGCTGCGCGCAGACTCAAGCTCACTCGACACCTCAGCGGCACGTTTGTTGGCATTCGCAAGCTCAGACTCAGTCGACGCCAGCTTCTGCGCGAGGTCAGATTCAAGACCAGACATCGCGCTGCGCGCAGACTCAAGCTCACTCGACACCTCAGCGGCACGTTTGTTGGCATCCGCAAGCTCAGACTCAATCGATACAACGTGGCATTTCAATGATTCAACCTCCTCAAGCGCTACAGTTTTCTTTCCTTGAAGCGCATCAATTTCGTTCATTTTCTCCGTCAATTCGCTCTGAACTGTAGCCAACTCAGTTTCAACGTGTCGCATTTCGTTTCGGAGCAACTCAGTATCGCCTTCAAGTTTGTACGCATCATCCTTTGCAGCTTCAAGAGATGATTCCAACGATTCCACAGTGTGCTTAGATTCAGACAGTGCATCGGTCAACTCTGCCACTTCCATTTGCAATAGTTCTAACGCAGCATCCAAATCATTCTTGGATTGCTCGAAATCCGCCAGCTGTTCGGCAATCGTTTCCTTTTGAGATCTTTCACTCTCCATTTCAATTGTGAGTGCCTCTGCTGAACGTTCGAGCTCAACAAGTTTTGTCTCAAGATTTGTCTTGTCATCGGCGAGCGCACGGCTTTCGGATTCAACAGAGGCAATGCGCGCCTCCATTTCAGCTACAGTCGAAGTATACTCAGTCTTTAATTTCAACAGCTCATCCTGAGATGTTTCGCGCGCAGACACAGCGGTGTCTAACTTTGATTGCAAACTAGCAACGTCGATGGAGAGCGTTGATGTCTGCGCTTGAGTCGCATTCAATGTTGCTTCCAAAGATTTTGCATACGATTGCGATTCGGACAGAGACTCGGTGAGAGAGGCCACTTCCGTACGCGCTGATTCCAATTCGTTATTCGAATTCAACAGCGCACTACTTGCATTTGCCAACTCATCACTCGCTTTCATCAAATCATTCGCTTGTAGAGAGGCCTCTTCGTGTGCTGTCTTGAGTGCCGTCTCAACTAACGCCAGCTTTGATTTGTAAGCAGTAAGATCGATGGCGTAAGATTTAGCTTTGTCTTCGGACGATTGAAGATCCGATCGAACAGTGTCAAGATCTTTGCGAAGACTTTCCAACTCAAGAGATAACTCGTGCGCTTCGTCCCGGCTTCCTTGTAGCGAGGACTCCAATGAACGCCTTTCCTCGTGAGCGTCGCTCAGGCTGGTCGATATTTTCGAAATTTCTTGATTTCGTCCTTCAATCTCACTTTTTAGTGCGCTCACGTCCGCCTTGTAGCCTTCTATCGTGTTCAGATGAGTTGACACAGACTGCTTAGCCTCAGAGAGAGATTCCTCAAGTACGCTGTTGAGTCGCTTGACGGACTCCAACTCTGACAGAGCAGCCTTGAACTTATTTTTCGAAGCCACAGCATCGCTTGAGTATCCAACGCTGAGCTCTCTGAGTGCCATGAGTTCAGATTCGACGTCAATCAACTTATCCTTGAGGGCCAGAATTTCTCCTTCATACTGCGTGGTCTTATTGGTCGCATCGACAAGTTGTACAGCTGTGATTCGGAGCGTCTCAAGCTCCATTTCAGCAGTACCAAGTTGATTCTTGTAACGCTCAGCAAGGATATTTTCGTCATCGTGAGCCTTCTCAAGGCGAGCGACGTCCGTTGATTTTACATCCAAAGATTTTTTTAGTTCTCCAATTTGTTCACGAAGCGCCGCGTCGCTCTTCGATGCAGAATCGAGCATCTCCCGCAAATTTGCTAGAGTTTTCTCATACCTCTCACCTTTTTCACGAAGATTCTCAACTTCTCTTTCCGCTACATCACGTTGCATTTGTATTTCCTCCACGGTGGCATTGTGTGCATCTGCTCCAACCCATCCTCGACCCGTACGCCACTGTGAGTACATCGACGTCAAGTGGTTACGATTGAAATATCCCGCAGCGCTCAATGTTCCCGCAACAAGGACTCCCGAAAGTATCAACGATGAATTCCAACTCGTAAAACTCGGTTTCACTACAGCCATCGTCGGCGTTGGCTTCGACGCTTCCCCCACGACGACTGTCACCTTTTGCTCCTTTGGCGCCAGCGCCTTGGCTTCGCGAACGACAATCCTATCACCAGGAAATATCGCCGACAGATCCACGTTTGGATTCAACCTTTGTAACGCCTCCAAATCTACACCAGTTTCTTCCACCAACCACCTCGTGTTCTCGCCATGCTTGAACGTATACCATTCTTCGCCATCTCCGCCGCTCGCTCGCGGCGTCGCCTCACCCGACGTCCCCTCGCGCGCCGCGCCTCTTCTCACTCGAGCGTTCGACGACACTCTCGCCCTCAACGTCGTCAACGCTCCACGACCATGTATCATTCGCGACTCGTGCGTCATCACCCCCGTCGCATACGTCGCGTGTGTCCTGTGTATACGTCGCGACACGAACAACACGCGATGTTAGTTGTCATCTGTCTCGATTGTACATTTGAAAAATCCCGCGCATCATCGTCGTCCATCGTCGTCCATCACAGTGCATACATCGCGAGATGACGCAATACTGATGACGTACCGCATGGACGATGGTGCGCTCATGGCGATCGTATGTCGTATGTCGTATGTCGTATGTCGTCGTCTGTCGTGCGCGGCGGCGAGTCAACGGCATCGCGTCGGGTCGGATGGATGGTGTTCGCGCCACTAATGTATCATCAAATGCCTCGGGCCATCACGCAGACGACTGACTGACTGGCCTGGATGGTGTTGAACGACAGAACACCGCCCGCGGTCGTCGAGCGACGATACGCGATCGACGACGCAGGCGCGCATACACGGCGGACGATGATTGCACGAATGTCAACCACGTCGTAAGCGCGCCGCTGGAGAACGCACGCGTGAACGCTGAGGGAGGACACGAGACACGCCGCGCGTCGGGGCTGTCGATTCCACGAGGACGATGCCCGCGTTGCGACTGTTCGGACGTCAATGGTTGCTGAGCGCGGATGATCTTCCGCTTCCTATGGCTGGGTTGATGCTCGTACACACGTTGTGGTGCGTGTTGATATTACTCGTGTACGAACGGGCGCATAGGACGTTGGAGAAGGGGTGTTCAGAGGGAGACGACGTGTTGGCGTGGTTATTCGGGACGTTTGGGTGTTACTTCATCTCGCTGTGTACGGAGGCGATCATCTTACACATGGCGTTACGAGGGCGGATTTTGGAACCTGGCAAGCGCAAGTACGTACCGTATGTGATTTACGTGCACGTGCTCATCATTTGCGCCGACGTCGCATTTACCGTGTACGGTACGGTGTTGTACGCCGGGTCGAGCGCGGCTTGTTTATCGCGCTCACGTACGAGAGCAACGGTGCTAACTGTTATCATTGGCAACTATCTTGTTATTGCGTTCAATTTTATTGGCTTCTCGTTGATGTTTAGCATGTTTGGTCACCTGCCGAGCGAACAAAAGTGGTACAAGATTTTTGATATGATCGCGGCGATGATGTGTTTGAATCGGCGAAAGTTGTCAAATAATGCGGACGTTGATCGGAAGCTTGCCGAGCATGGCGCACTCGGACACATTGCAAACTGCTTTGCGGAGGTGTTCCAAGGAGCAGACGTGGTGCCTAGTGATATAGCCGCCGGTATGGGTCTTCTCGCGATTCAACATCGGCATCTGATTGAAAACAGTCCACTCGGTAAGCCTCTCGTGGAGAACTCCGACGCACTTTCTCCATACACGACTCTACATGCAATGTATGACGATTTTGCGCATTATTCACGCTGGGCTCTTGCGGCGTATGGTTGGGCACTGTTCGCGTGGGCTAATCCATCAAAGGGTCTTGGTATCGCTTGTTCACCGACGGCGTGCATAGAATGTTGTGGATGTCGTTCATGTACAAAACAAGCTAAACAACACCATAGCGATACTTTAGACAGAGCAGCCCTAAAACAGTGCGCCGGAATCGAGTCGGAAGACTTGTTTTACGTATCAGTTGCAAATGGAATTGGTGAGGCTCCTTATTTCATCGCGCGAGACGTGCGACGTAAAGCCGTTGTGCTTTCAATTCGCGGTACGCTAAGCATAACTGACTGCATCACGGACAGTATGTACAAGCCAGTAATGTTGAATGGTGAAGCTGTAAATCAACCCCAAATGAAAGGGCAAGAGTTACACGTGCACGCCGGGGTGCTCCGAGCAACAAATTTCATTCTTGCAGATTTGGAAGTCAACAGAGTTTTAGAACAGACTATTCTGGGCAAAGCTCCAAGCGATGGGTGCGCACCAGTTCCAAGTACGGCCTCTGAGTGTAAGGATTGGAAGTTAGTGATAACCGGACACTCGCTAGGTGCAGGAGTCGCAGCTGTATTGTCGCTGCATCTTCGTAAGAAGTTTCCTAATTTGAAGGTTTGGTGCATCGAACCCCCGGGAGGTGTGCTTAGCGCAGAGTTGTGCGAAGTTTGCAAGCCTTGGACTTATAGTACAGTGCATCATTGCGACTTGTTCTGTCGTCTTTCTGGACCATCATTGCTGAAGCTTCGAAGCGATCTGATGGAGTCTCTGACTAATTCAAAGCTGAATAAATTTTCATTAATGATGCGAATGACTTTCAATGGGACAAAGTTGCAGATTTCAGACGTACTAGATGCTGCAGGGGCTGCCACTGAATCAACAGCACTTCGCGAAAATTTCATAGATTTTGCTGAACGCCAAGTAGCTCAATCGCCCATGATGGCGGCAAAATTATATCCTCCAGGTCAGCTGGTACACTTGCACAGGAGGGAAGATGGCATGTACGAACCACGGCTTGTGGAAGCGAAAGAGTTTATGGACAGAGGAATGATGGTGCAGGCAGGATTCTTTACAGAACACTTCCCTGATAAAGTAGCTGCCGTTCTTTCCGACTTAGCCGCAAGCGGAACGGACGCAACACAATCAATCACGTCCATGAGGACGTCATCGCAAAATTCCTCACGCTCGATCGTTGATACGCTTGTCCGCCAGTCGTCAAGACGTATCTATCAAGAAGGTAGTATAGATAACGTATAGCGCATAGAGAACATTTACTAGGATTGTAATTACAAATGATGAAATATCACATGTCATTTTCAAACTACAGGACTTGTCAGTCCATTTTCAACATGCCAGAAAGATGACGCAGGTTTCCTTGAAGGGCGAATCGCTGCTGCGTGGCATTACTTCGGAAGAATGAAGTATGCGGCGCAAAATTTTCCGTGTTTTGTGCCAGCGCGGAGTGTGCTTCGGAATTCAAGTTCGTCAAACTTGGTTGGCTCGTATTGGGTGAGGAGTCCGTGCTGAAACCGCGACCGTACAGAGTCGTCGATTGCGGAGGCGCGCCAGAGGTTGACGTTGCCGTCAAGGGTGGACCAAGCGTGTCCATGTTGCTGGCGAATATCATGCCATCCGTGCCAGTGTAAGATACACCCATAGCAATCAGTGCATTTGTTACCACAAACAACATTCGACTGTGAGCTTCAAGCATAGCTCCGCGTTGACTTCCATTGAATGTGAGCGTGTACAAGACGTTGAATTCAACCTTCAACAGTTCCACCGCCGTGCCACGCAATAAGACCATCACGTCGCGCCCATAGTTTCGTTTGTCTGTTTCCATGAATTGTTTCACAGTGTTCTCGATCACTTTTGCCTGTGCTTGAGTCATACCGATATCAATCATGAGAGAAATCTTCATCCAAAGTGGATTGGAGCGTGTGAGATTTGTAATCTGCACAGTCGCGAGCTGCGACGTTGGAATGTACACAATTTCACCGCCAAGGGCTAACAATTTCGTGCAATTAATTCCAAGCTCCATTACTTTATAGTTGTTTTCTTGATACATGATCCAGTCACCAATGTTGAATGGGTGCACTGCAAATATCATGACTGCCGCTTCAAACGCTCGCGAAGCGCTTGATCCAAAAATGAAAGTTAACGCTAAAACTGAAGACGAAAACAACAACCATAAGGAACTGACATCCACTTGGAACATAAATAAACCAATGATGGCGACTATGAAGAAAAACAAAACCTGCAAGCTTCGACCAAGAGTCTCTGCAAGGCCCTGCATGGATGACAAAGTTTGACCCAGCAACTTGCGCTCTTCAAACATCGTTCGCAAGCCTCGAGAGAGGTCATTGAAACCAAGTGCCGAGAATTCAAAACTATCCACGCCTGCGAGTAAGTTGAATGCTTCCACGACATCTTTACTTGGAATAAAGTCTTCGACCGCTTCTTTCGTGATAAATTTGTTCCCAGGACGGCGAATGTGATTAAAAATTAAGCGCGTTGCCCTCTTCAATTCATCCTCATTCGCCGAGCCCGCGTTTGCTTTATCCAATAATCGTTCGGTGTTACCAAATTTCGTCATATGCGAATGATGCGAACTTTTGAACATTGAGTTGAAGATCTTCGCAGATGAGAAGATACTACCGCTACTGGATGAAGTGCCCGCTTTCATTAAAGCCTCCGCCTTTTCTACCGCCAAACGCACGTCTCCAGTTTCTCCTTCCCAAGTCGCATGCTCTGTCTCAGACATACTTGAGCCGATAGTAGCATGCATCTCGTGCATTGCTGCAGGTTCGCTTGTATCGGATTGATTCGATGGCGTTCGCGTATGCCCTCGTAATTTCTCCGTCGCCGATGTAATAAACGCTCCCGTCTTTGAACCTGACCGCATGCGGTGCTTATCTTTACCCGGTCGTGGACGAATGGGCGGACCAGTCAAACTTTTCAGTAATAACTCATGTCTCACCGTCGACCTCAGTTGATCCCAGAACGTCCCAGCGTGCAAGCGCGCTGTTAAGATTTTCACCATTAACAACGCGACGCAACGCGACGCGAGAAACAAACCGAAGATTACGAATATTTTCACCGTGCTTTGGTGCGCGCGCACCCCGACGTAGGCTTCGGAATAGAACAAAGACCACATCACAGCCAGACCGATGAAACGAATGAGCTGCGTAAGTGGCGGCGATAAAACGTGAAAGTAATACGCCACTTGGTCGAGCGGCAATACGTTTTGCAACACAAACACCACGAGGTACACCATGCCTTGCGCAATAGGCTTGCCGAGGAAGAACCCAGCCGCCATGGCGGTATGTTTCCATCTATGCTCATGCCCCGAATCCACCGCCGCGAGCCACGCGCTGACGGCGACGAGTACTACCCCGACGAATGCGTATCGATGCCTCATCGCCGCTTCCCGCCAGGAATCTTCCTCCTCCTCCTCATCGTCGACATCATCGTCATCCAACGCCGTGGTGCCCCCAAAAACCTTCGCCGCCTCGCTCGATGCCGTCGGCACCGCCGCAGTTTTACCCCCCAACGGTGACGTCGACGACGTGGTATTATTAAACGACGACTGTTTCTTTGAATTCTTCCCTGGACTCTCCTTCACGAGCGACCCGTCGTTCGTCGTCGTCGCCGGCGGCGTCGTCGGGGTGTTCGCCCCACCCTCGGCGCTGCGGTCATCGGGAATAACTTTCACCCCGTGCAGCGGTGATGGCGCCATGTCCTCCTCGCGCGTCGCGCACCGTCGCAACGGCGGTAACCAACCACCGCGCGCGTACCGGTCGACGCGTTTTTCTTCGAGTGGGGTGTCCAACCGACCGCGATGTGTGCGCGTCGCGCGAGGGGGGCTGCCGCGCGCGAAGGAGAAGGACGACAGTGCGCGACGACGACGAGGATGTTACGACGAATCACAACGATCTCGACCGCGACGACGACGACGACGACCGCGACCGCGGCGACGTTGTGGAACGCCGTCACGAGACGCGCGTACGATAAAAAGGTGCGTCCATGGCGTGCCCGCCAGCCACGTCGATGGATTCGCGCGTGCGAGCCCGTGATGGATGCGCGGACTGACTGACTGGGTTGATGTACGTGCGCCGCGCAGGTTGTCGATCACTACGAGAACCCGAGAAATGTGGGTAGTTTTGATAAGAGCGATTTGAACGTGGGCACGGGCGTGGTTGGCGCCCCGGCGTGCGGGGACGTGATGAAGTTGCAAATCAAGGTGGATGACGAGGGCAACATTGTGGATTCGTGCTTCAAGACGTTTGGGTGCGGGTCTGCGATTGCGTCTTCTTCGGTGGCGACGGAATGGATTAAGGGCACGCATGTTGATGAAGCGGTGACGATTAAGAACCAGGATATAGCGAAACATTTGAACTTGCCTCCAGTGAAGTTGCACTGCTCGATGCTCGCCGAAGACGCCATTCGGTCCGCCGTGGCGGATATCAAAGCCAAGCGCGCGGCGGCGGCAGCGGCGACGGCGGCGTAGGTGGCGTAGGTTTTTTTCCATGCTTTGCTTTGTAGTTTTTGATAGTTCACTTCAGTTTTTAAATACATCTGCTCAACACGCAACCGCACCTCGAGAAGAGTTTCACGAAGCGCGACCGCAGACGTTGCCGCCGCAGCATGTTTCGCGCGCACGCGTCGTCGCGACGACCATGGACGCCATTCGATGCGCGCTGCACCTGTGCGCGGGCGATGCAGTCTCGCGCGTCGTCGTCGTCGTCGTCGTCGACTTCTTCTTCAGTGCTCATCGTGAGCGACCTCGATGGCACGATGGTTGGTCACGATGAGTACACGCGCGCATTCCGAGACTTTTGGTCATCGAGCGCCAAACCTGCGGGGTCAAAGTTAGTGTATTCCACCGGGAGGTCATTGGCATCGTTTAACGACTTGATCGCAAAAAAGTCAGACGTCATGGTGGAGCCAGACAAGTTGATTTGCGCCGTCGGCACCAAGGTGTTTGAACGCTCTGCCGACGGATGGATCGAAGACGACGGGTGGAGCAAGGCTTTGGGCGTCAATTGGTCGAATTCAGTTGTCGCGGATGCGGCGAAACGTGCGGTTGATGAGTGTGGACATGAAAATTCCCACTTTCGTCCGGCTGACGAGCAAAACGAACACAAAGTCACCATCGGTGTGAAAGACGAATACGCATCCGTCGTCGAGCGAACGCTGCGAGATGCATGCGCAGCGAGCGGTTTAGATTACAAAATTATAATCAGCGGCTCAGGTGGGTGGAAATTCGTGGACTGTGTCAGCGCTGGTGCCGGAAAGTTGGAAAGTTTGGAGTATGTTCGCAAACAGTTGGGATTTGAGCACCTGCAAACCGTCGCGTGCGGCGACAGCGGTAACGACATCCTAATGCTATCTGGTGATACGAGGTGCATCATAGTAGGAAATGCGGAATTCGAACTTCGACAGTGGGCAAATGATAGAATGGCTAATGGTCAACTCGCTCTCGAACGCGTATTTCTTGCCACTGAGAACGAAGCGCTTGGCATCTTACAAGGCTTGCGTGAGTTTGGATTTTATACGTGAACCATCTTCTATCGTTACTACAAATTCAATAGCTCTATACTATACCGTAAGAAACAATCAATTAATATGCACTCAAGTGTTCTAGCATCGCCTGACCGTATGAAGTCTCGTCCCACTCGAGCGCGCGCTCGGATGCGTTCTTCGCTACAACGAGACGCGTCTTTGGATCGGCGAGCACGGATTCTATTTTATCCGCAAACTCGTGCACGGGAGCTAGAACGTCAACCTCAATACTCTCCGAGAGATGTGGACGCAAAAGTTCTGACGCGCCCACCGCACCGCCTCGATGCATGACCGATGGTGCGCCAAAAGCCGCTGCTTCGACAACAGTCATCCCAAACGCGTCGGCGGTTGATGGATGCACATTGAGCGCTGTTTCACGAAAAATTGCACTCAATTCCCGCTCGTCAAGAAAATTTTCAATGACTCGACCGTTGGGCGCACACGAGAGAAATCGCTCCTTGAGATCTTGTGCGTATTTACTCGTGCGTAATATGTTTTCATTCGCACACAATAACGGCACGAGCGCACCGCTTGCAAACGCTCCGCGCCGTGCCAATTCCTCCACCAAACTCACAAATCTATCCGGCTCTTTCTCCGCACTCACGCGTACGACGCACGATAAATACCGCCTCGTACCTGTATCATATTCCACGCTACTCACAACCTCCTTGGCCAGGTTTACGATGGTAGACCGCAACGGCGGACTAATAACTTCTGGCGCTCGAGACGCGCCCAAGCGCTCGCAAATATACCGGGCATCCGAACCGCATAGCGCCACCACGCCCGCCGCCATCTGAACTGCATCTCGCTCACACGCCAAGTGTCGTTCATCATTTTGTGAAAAGATTCGAAACGCAGTCATCACGTACGGTATTGGCATCCCTATCGATTGCGCCGCCGCGTGCGAGGACCAGTCCACGCCGAGCGTCACGCGCGGCGCAAACTGACAGACCGACTGTCGGACATCCTCTCGCGCGCACCCGTCGGCGAATTCCTTCCAAGCCCCATCGACCGTGAGCTTGAACCATTTGTCTCGAGGTACGGTAACGTACACCACGTCCACGACACCGCGCGTCGCGTGCATCGACGATAACGACGACGTCTGGACCTCGTCACCGCTCGGTTTGCCGCACACCACCAACACGCGCACTCCCGACGACGACGACGACGACGACGAGGCGGTAGACAACCCACGCACTAGAGCTTGAGATAAAATGCCATTGCCCGAGAAGCACTCGACGTCGTACTCGAGCGTCACCACGCACACGCGCATGCCGACGACGAATGACGCGCTCGGCACCGACCGCGAACTCCATAATTCCGCGCGCGCACACGCGAGCGTGCGGTTCAACGCACGCGCCTAGGCGTGCGAGATGGAGTTTTTCAAGCGCGTCACCGAGGCGCTGGTGTTAGAATCCGACGAAGACGACGACGAAGACGACGAAGAGGTCGTTCGAGGTGAAGATGCGACGCGCAACGGTGGTGCAGCTGTCGCGACGGATGAAAGCGACAACGACGACGACGACGACGGCGACGACGATACGGATGAGATAAAAGCATTGATGTCGAGTGCGTTTTCATTCACCCGAGGCGCGCTGGCGACGATTAAGCAAGCCACTCACGAGGTGTCGAACGAGTTGAAGGAGAGTTTCAAAGACATCAAGGCGCAAGTGGAGGAGGATTTGCGAGCGCACGCAAGCGACAACGATGTCGATAGTTTGGATGCACAAGAGACATCTAATAATAGTGTGGATGATGATGATGATGATGATGATGATGTCAAACTTGCCAAAGGTGACGATTCGGTGATGTATACCAGTGATGGTATGGTGATTACCACAGGAGCGAGAGGCGACGAAGGCGAGGACGAGGACGAGGACAATGCGCTCGACGTTCAAGATACGTTTGAACAAGTGGGTGAAAAGATAGAACTTTTGGGTCAAAAGATGTTTCAAGGCGCTGGACAGCTTGCAAATTTAGTCAAGGTTACGACGAGAGAGGCGATTGAGGAAACGAAAGATGTGCTTAAGGAAACTCGAGATGCGTTTGCAGCCAAGGAAATCAAAACGCCGCGACGCGAGAAAGATGAGTTTGAAACGCGTTTACAAGCAATTCAGCGAGACTCTGGGACTTACACCGATGAACCTGAAAAAAGTAAGCTATTTGATTACTTCACCAAGAACTTTTCGCGGGACCTTCGAGAAAAAGACATCACTGATGTCCTGAGTTCAAACAACTTTATGAAGGAGCTCTTCGCGCGAATTGTGCCGGGCATCGTTGACGAAGACGCTTTCTGGTGTCGATACTTTTTCAAAGTGTACGCATTAGAAATTGAGTTTGGACGGAAACTTGCGCCAATTTTGTCAAACTATGAACACTCAGTAGAGAGTACCAGCGATAACGTACAAGCAGAAAAGCCTAAAAATTCCAAGCTAGACAAAGTCTTAAGTCACGACAGAATCGAGACGCTTGCAACTGACGAGGAAGATTTTGATTCAGATGAAAGCTTAGCAAAAGAAGATTGGACGAAGATAAAACCAACGAACAGTCACGCTGCCGATAGAAACAATCCAACTTCCCCCCGAAGCGAAAGTGAAGTATCAATTGAAAGAAGTCTTGATGATGAAATAAACGCCAGTGAGTCGTCCTCTGACGAAGATGAAGACTGGGGATTGAAATGATGCACATGTAAAAACAATAAAACGCCACTTTGTAATAAAGTAAACTCTAGCGCGATTGTTTTCACCGCTTCGTCTTAATACCAATCACGTTCGCCCAAGAATCAACACAGTTCAATGAAATCCACCGCTGTTTGGCAAACCACTTGCAAGTCCCAGGGTAACATGAGCAAAACTGCACACCGCCGCCACTTTGTTGCACGCTCAGCAATGGCCATCAGTCGTTTCTTATCCGCATATTACGTGCTAAATGTGTTAGTAATTTCGACTTATCCGCTATTTTCTCTGTGGGCGCGACATGAATACCCGAGGTCCGTGTCCATGCTCGAAGGTTGGGAAAAGCAAACGGCGATGACGTTGTTAGCCATGTGCGGGGTAAAGTTCATTCGCCGAGTGAACATGGACTCTTGGCTGTCAGATGTATTTATGTACTCCAAATCAGGCATATTGATGCTCGCTTGGATGATGGACCAACGAATTTTCTCCTGGTATGGCGTCATGTACGCAATGTTGTTCTTGTACGTGCGCAAACCTGAGTACAAAGGCCCAAGCCGCATTGAATGGTTGAACCCAGCAACGCTGAAACGACGCGTTATCGAAAGAAGCGGGGATGAAGCGAACACTACATGGATCGTGGAGTTTTACGCCTCGTGGTCGCCGCCATGTGTGAACTTAGAACCAACATACGCTGCATTGAGCTGCAAGTATGGAAGCGAAAACTTGAAGTTTGCAAAACTCGACCTCATGCGATGGCCTAAAACTGGCGAAGAATATGGAATTAATGTTTCAGGTACTAGCAAGCAGTTGCCGACGTTAATTTTGTTCGAAAAGGGTGTAGAAGTCGTACGCGTTCCACACATGTATAAAGACGGGCGCATAGCGCGTGCTCGATTGCGCAAGGAAGACTTGATTGCGGCGTTCTCACTGGACGACAGAAAGAAAAAGGAGACGATCAAGGCCATGCTTGAGAAGCCCAAGTCTATTGCAGAGAAGAAGAAGGATTAGATTTTTTTTCGTCATGTAAAATCAGGTGACTTTGTTTAGAAACAAAAACATTGACTCTAAATTGCTCGTTTTAGCTTTGACATTAACGTGATCCATACTTTTCATTTTGAATACGCTTGATGAGCTGTGCGCCATGATTCAATTTCAATTTCTAAATGCTACTACTACAGATGGTGGTTCGAGCTATACTTTGTCAAACACCGCGTTTGAACTCAAAATAATCGCCACGATGACGCCAAACAAACCAATTGCGCTGCCAAAGATTTCAATCACGAGAATCTTCACAAACAGCGTCGGGTTTGCCGCATCTGCTATCGCACATGCGCTGCCTACTACGCCAACACAGATCCCGCACACCAGATTACAAAGTCCACACGTCATACCACTCGCAAAGACAGCGTATCCCGCGAGCATGGTTGATGCGTGAAACGCTCCCGTGTCTGGATCTGGTGGTACGTAGTCTAATTTCGTGCTCAAAATAATGGCTACAATCACTCCATAAATTGCAGCTGCTTCGACGAAGATGACTGAAATCAGGTTCTTTGAGGTAATTCGTGGCGCGTGCACTGCTGCACCCAACAAGCTACTTCCGGTGATGAAGATCCCCCACGCCGCGCCCGCGACTGACAAGCCCACAGACCCGGCAATGCCGAGCGCACTAAAGAAATATGGATTGATGCGTGCGAACAAAAGCCACAACCGTTCCCAATCGATGAGAACGTCGTCAGATCCTCGAGTTCCTCGGACGATTAAGAACAACGTAAACGTCCATAGCGCGGCAACAACCGGAATGGAACGCTCGTGAAGTATACCGGGCATGACGTATTGCTTTTCACTCTACACTTCTTTACTAGCTTGACGATAGTCGTCACGCGACTCGAAGTGCGGCGGGGTAGCGTCGGTTGTCTGCGAAGACGGTAGGGAAACGTTGTGCTAAATAGATACTGTATTAAGTTACCAAATGCTGCTGCGGCTAGTAGTTGTACACATCATCAATCTATATTGATGGTGTTTAATATTTTGCTATTATTCTAACGGTGCATCCGGGCGGACAATGTCACCAAAAGCCCAAGCGTGAGCGTTGAGCCAGGCGTGGGCGGCGTTTCGCAAGTTGACATTTGTCACGAGTTGATTCGGCTTCAGTGGCTCTCTAGTTATGGGATCGAACGCACTAATTGACAAATGCTGAAGAATGGCCAGTCTTTCGTAGCTGTGACCGGATGGTGCCATAACAGGATCGCGAAACACTTCAAATGTTAACTTGCAACAAAACGCATCAGGAGGTTCGCAAGAACGATCATCTGCCTCGCGCGCACTTCTCATCACCTCAGATAACGTGTGCAGGTCTTCCTGATCCATGCTGCCCAACAGTTTATTTACGTTATTCTCGAAGCGCGAGAATCGCTCTTCTCGCTTTGCTGCCTCCAATTCCCACTCTAAATATTTTGCTCGAGCGAGTTCGCGCCAAACATCGTCTTGAATCATGTTCCCGCTCTCCCGCGCCTCTTCCAGTGCCTTTTGGAGAGAAACGGCGGCTTCAGTGAACCTCTTCTCTGCAATAAGTGCTAGACCAAGCATGTACAACGCTTTTACTGAATTCCGATCAAAATGAAGAGCAGTTTCGCAGTCCCGCTTCACGCTCGCCCAGTCTTTGCGTTTTCGGTGACACAGCGCGCGGTTTATGTAAAGCACCGTCCATCGCGGATCACATGTGATGGCCTCTGTGTAGGCCTCAATGGCGGCACCAAATTTCCCCTTAGAGTACATCTCATTTCCTCTTTGTTTCAATGCCGCCGCATCCATGGTTGCCTTGATGACGCGCGCGCGCGCAAAGATGGAATGGCAAGAGCCTCTGCTGGAGAACACACTAAGCGTTTTCAGCGCCTATGTATTCGACGAATGAACCGAAACTCCTCGAGATGCTTGCAAATATTGCCTCGCTGGCGGCCACTCGCAGCGCAGCCGCGGGTGTGAGTTTACGCGTCGCCTTCTCACGCGCGTCAACGCTCGTGGTACTTCTTACAACCCTAACCGGCAAAAATCTCAAAATTTTGAGATTTTAATCCGCGGGCGACGCACGGCACTTCGCGGTGCGCGAGTGAGCATCACCATGGAAGTCGCGAAATCCGTCGTGGATACGGTACGTGCGCGTAGAACACTCGCAATTTCAACCTTTCGTCGATAATTGCGTTCATGAAGAAACTGTTGCTGAACTGTGAAGAGCGCGCACCGAGAGTCAAGGTTTTCGTGTACTGACGATGCGTATGCATGCGCTCAAACACAGGGAATAAAAGACCGTGCGGTAAACGTCGATGGCGGACGAACGGTGTCGTTAGAGACGCAGACGCACACTGTTGGGGTGATTGTTCCACCACCAGATGTGAGAGTGATCGTGGACAAGACGGCGCAGTTCGTAGGCAAGAATGGTCCCGAGTTCGAGCAAAGAATTTTAGCATCAGAGAAGAACAATGTCAAATTCAACTTTTTGACACCTGGGGACCCTTACCACGCATATTATCGCGAGAAGGTGGACGAGGCAAAGGCTCAAGCTACCGGAACGCCGGCGGCTGCACCATCTCAGGCGCCGGCACCAGCGACTCAGGTATTAACTAAGGCGAGCACTGGTAGTGCAAAGCCTGTAGTTTTGGAACCTCCTAAAAAGGATGAATTCACCATACCCATTCCCGCTGGTATTTCTGCCGTAGATCTTGATGTCATCAAAGTCACTGCGCAATTTGCCGCAAGAAACGGCAAAAAGTTTGTAACTTCCCTGGCTGCAAAGGAACATACGAACCCCCAGTTTAACTTTTTGAGACCTCAACACTCAATGTTCACGTTTTTTACCGCTCTCGCCGATGCTTATGAAAAGATTGTTACTCCAGATAGTGCGACACTTGAGTCCGTTGAAGAAGCTTGCGATAAGAGTGTCGTGCTGGAACGGGTTTTCAAGCGTCTCGAATGGGAATCAGCGCAAGATAAAGCAAAGAAGGACAAGGAAGATGCAGAGGAAGAAGAACGCATTCAGATGGCACTCATTGATTGGCATAGTTTCGTTGTCGTGGAAACTTTGGATTTTGACGAAGCTGAAGATGAAGCACTGCCACCGCCAATGAAGCTGAATGAAATCATCGAATCCATGCGAAAGCAAGAGCTAGAGGCGCCTACTACATCCCGTGTGACGGATGAATTACCCGCTCCGGCAGCCATGGCGACGATGGACGCTGAGGAGCGTGAGATGGTGCAGCAAGCAGCAGAACCTCATTCGAACCCTGAACCGCCAGTAGCGTCGGCGAAAGCAGCAACTGAGGGTGCTATGAAAATTGTTCGCAACTACAAAAAGCCCGAAGAGAGGAAGGCTGCAGCGATGGATGCAAGTAAATTTGTTGTGTCACCAATCACTGGAGAGATGATTCCGCTGGATCAAATGGCTGAGCACATGCGTATCTCGCTAATCGATCCAAAATGGAAGCAGCAGCGAGAGGCTATGTTGGCCAAACTGCGTGGTAGCACGCAAGCTTCCCACGAAGATGTGGCAGCGAACGTTTTGAATTTGGCACGAAATCGTCCTGATATTTTCGGTTCTACTGACGCAGAAGTTTCCAAGGCGCTCGCTGCAGAGTTATCCCAGCATAGGCCATCAAAGGCAACTGCGCCACCACCACCGCCGGTCACCAGTACAGTGCCAATGACTGCTGCGCCAACAGCACAAACTATACCGACTCGAACGGCGGCACCTCCTCCGCCGCCACAACAAATGGCTAAAGCTGTACCTCCGCCGCCACCACCGCCGCAGGTGACGACGGTTGTCGAGAAGCGACCCTCCTCACCCATGCAGGAAGAAATAGAGCCCGAACCGAAAAAATTAAAGGTGGGATCGGTCGAATTAGATGATGAATCTGATTTCTTGAGTGCTCATGCTGGATCTGCAGTGATCAAGGTGATTTGCCCTCAAGTTGAAGGCAACAGTAATCTGACGGGACAAACCTTGGACATCAGCGTTGACTCACTTCAGGACAAGATTATAGACTTGAAAAGAGCAATCAAGCCACTCGTTGGAGAACTAGCCCAAAATAAGCAAAAGTTGAGTACTCCTGGCCTGGGATTCCTCAAAGATACTGCGAGTTTGGCGTACTATAATCTCAAGGATGGATCGACAATTCATTTGACTCTTAAAGAGCGAGGCGGTAAGCGATAAATAAGTTTAGATAGCTATAGATAGTTAGGATCTTGTTGGTGCATCTAGCGAAGACAAATCAACACAATCTTTGTTCATTATTAAAAACACGCTCCAGCTTTCCCGCGGTTCTCAAACTGCGGTAAACACGGTCGCGGCACGCTTTTGTTGCTGTCGTGCTCTGCGTGTCGCTGCTTCGCCTCGGCCTTATCGATTTCTTGTTGCTCTAAGAGACGTTTCACTCTACGCATGGCTGTGTGGACTTTAGAACACGATGGGTCGAGCTCCAGTGCGGTTGTGTATGCGTCCAGTGCGCCTTCATAGTCTTCAAGCTGCTCCCGTATCCCCGCGCTTTGGAGTAATACTGCTAGAGACGGCACAATTTTAATCAATTCATCATAGTCGGATACTGCTGTCTTCAATGCCCCAAGCTGAACATTAACTTTCGCTCGTTGCATCAAAAGTTCGACTTTGTCCGCGTGGCTTATGCAGCTATCCATAAGACCACGGCTGGCTGCATCTAAAGCACTAGAATAATCTCCAGCGTTTACGTACATTTGAACGCTTTGCACAGCCTCCATGGCTGGCATGAATTTCATACTGTTTTCGTCTTCGACGCCGGCGTCCGTCTTGCTTTTCAGCCACGTCAACTTAGACGCTAGTTTACCTTCCCTAGCGTTGATAACTTGACAACGTAAGGTCCGTAAGTCTATGTTTGCCTGCGTCGTGGCGACGGCAGAGCTCACACTAGGTTGCGACGGAAGAGCCCGAACAGAGTCTAAAGGCGTTTCGAGCGTCGTCCAGGGTATTTGAGCGTCTTTTTTCGCTAAATGTATAATAATGTTTTGTTTCTCCACTCTAAAACGTGATTTTTGAGGTACGATTACGCTGAATAAGCGTTTCAGATGCAGAACGTGCGTATCCTTTACACTCGACTCAGTTCGTGTCACCATGGGAATTTCAATCAAAGCGCTCGTTTCCGTACACGTCAAA
>Ga0255769_10001159_pt1 | contig 30674 bp, 17 predicted proteins | sample 041ome_9_FD_179637 | JGI IMG/M metagenome (GOLD analysis project Ga0255769, IMG submission 179637) | Coastal salt marsh microbial communities from the Groves Creek Marsh, Skidaway Island, Georgia - 041413US metaG (version 2) | ecosystem: Environmental > Aquatic > Marine > Intertidal zone > Salt...
CGAGAGAGAGCTTTTTTTTTTGTTTCAAAGAAGCCAAACGGCACAAAAGTACGAGAAACGAGTGTGTGCGTTACGTTGTTGGCATCACATCAATTACACGCGGAAGCACACAGTAGCGCTCACTTTAGAAAAATGCCGCCAAAGAAAGGAACGAAACGAAAAGCGGCGAGTAAAGAGCCGTCTTCTCCCGCTCCCGAGGAGCCTCCTTCCGATGCCGGCGCCGATGCCGCCGCCGCTGCTGATGTCAACGACGACGACCACGAGAAGGGAAAAAGGGGCGATGACGAAGGGAATGCGACTGCTCCGACAGCCGTCGACGAGGCAAAAATTGACGGCGACAGGACCATCGAGGGCGGCGGCGCCGAAGAACAACCAAACGAAGAAGAAGAAGAAAGAGATCCTACCGCGAAAAGGCAGAAGAAGAATGAATCCGCATCCAAAGAGGGTAAAGAGATGGAAGCAAATGAAGGTGACGAAGAAAAAGCTTCTAAAGGCGACGGTGATGCTATTAATAAAGAATCAGAGGAAAAGAAGAAAGTTCGAACGCCTCTGCCGTTGGAGCATCCAACGCTCGAGAAAGTTCGAGAATTCGTTCCAGCCGTCGCGTGCAGCCACTTTGAAGCGAAGTATCGCAGCGAGGAAGATCCGCAATACGATCAGAATCAACTCGAATTGTTCAACGCTATGCTAAAGTTTCCAGTCAAAACGCAGTTGCAGTTCATCGAAGACAGCGATTCGCTAGCCGCGCTCCGAAAGGCGTTGACGAGTCATAACGTCAAAGTATGGTTAAACACAAAGAGTATGATTGCAGCAGAGAAAGAACTCGAAAAGTTACCCGAAAAAGTGAGCCAGGCGTTGAAGGCATTGTACGATTCAAATCACTTGAAAGAAGATGCGCTGGATTTTCGCGTTTTATCTTTCTTAGCGCAAATGAAGGAAGAGAGCGCACTTTTAGCCATCGAGGATTTATCCAATCAAAATTTAGGCGTGATTAAGAACGTATCCGCGTATTTCAAAGGCGTGTGCAGAAGAAGGAACGACGAGAATAAAGATGCGGCCCCGTTTGGATCGATGGTCGTCGGTGCCGGTGGGGTTCAAGAGCAAGGCCACGCGTACAATCCAGCGTTGCAGGATGTTCAAAACGCGCTCATGCGTGGTGTCATTACACCCATGGTAGGTACGGCTATGGAGCGATTGTTCACGGCTAACCCAGGCGTCCAATTTGACGCTGCAGCGTGGGAGGAGTTCACGCAACTTAACGAGATGATGGCGATGAATTGCATCGATGAGACCTTCATCGAATTACAGAACGCACCAGGTGGCGTACGTAACCCGAACGGTTTGTTCGTCTCGAAAATTCGAAAGTTTCTCGGACAAATGCGGAATAATTTTGGTGGAGGTCATGGTGGAGGGTACTATGGACGAGGAGGAGGCGCCGGGAATTTCGGTGGTCGAGGAGGAAGAGGAAACAATTTTAATACCTATAACAACAATAACTTTGGAGGAGGAGGAAGAGGAGGAGGTGGGGGCGGCTACGGCGGCCAAGGCGTGGATGATCAAACGCTACGAAGCACACTTCCAGAGCCGTACGCGAACAGAATAGTTGCATGCATCGAAAATGGCCGTTTCCAACGAAACGCCATCGACGAGCGTATGCTCTCCGCCTTGTCTCAAGTACGAGACTCGTCAGCGATGGACAAAATTGTCACAGAAATGGAAACCGCGAATGTGGATAACGTCCGAAACGTCGCCGGTTATTTCATGGGCATTATTAGAAAGAACAAAGGTGGTTTTGGAGGCCAGTTTTGATAAATTGTACTTATGTTATACACATCCTTTTGTATTAGCGCTATTTTTTACGAGCTTCTTACTTTCGTTTGTGGTTTGACTTTTTGCATATCTTATCGAGCAGAGAGAAGTTTTCTTCTTCATAAACTCAGAAACGATGAGAAGCGCCGCCGGTGCCGCCGCTCGCAGAGCATTGAGCTCGACGCGTGCGAGCACGTCTTCTTCTTCTTCTTCTTCTCGGCATAATTATTTTAATGTTAACGCGACGAGCAGAATATTGGTGTGCTTCTACTCTTCTTCAACGCCACCTTCGTTTCAACAAACGCAAGTCGTCGATGCCTCTTCTTCGTCTTCTTTCCAAAACCAGAAGAGAACGACAGATGGTGGCAGCACAAACGCGACTAACGATAAAGTAAAATCTCCTTCTTCATCTACTTCTTCTTCGGCGGTCAGTCAGCTGGATTTCGCTAAACTGGTGAAACAACCGGAAGGCACGGAATCGCCGTTGAAATTCTACGAGCGGTTAGCCGAAGAAGGCGTGTTGCAACGAGACGAGAAACAGGTGAAAGCGCTTCACGTGCTGGATAAATTTTACCACAAAGTCATTGGGAAAGATGGTGATAGTAATAAAAGCAATAGCAATAGTAGTAACAGTGGTAATCTTAATAGAATTAGTGATAAGAGCAACGAGGAGAATAAATCGTGGTTTCAGAAACTTTGGGAACGAACGAACAAATCAGACGCCTCCACGCTTGCGGGCGAAACAAGCGCAGGCGGGGTGTATCTGTACGGCGGACCTGGGTGCGGTAAAACGTTCGTTTCCGACTTATTTATGGCAACGTTACCGAAATCTTTCTCGAAACGCGTGCATTTTCACGCGTTCATGATGGAAACGCACGGAGAGTTGCACAGATTAGCCCAAATGAAAAAGAAAACGGATAACGTTTCGAACGAAGATACCGTGAAGTGGTTCGCGGATTCCTTGGCGGCAAAAGTCGACGTGCTTTGTTTAGACGAGTTTCAAGTGACTGATGTCGCTGACGCTATGATTATTAGACGATTACTCGATAGATTGTGGGAGAATAATGTGCGAGTGGTGTGCACTTCGAACCGAGCACCGGACGAGTTGTATAAAAATGGACTGAATCGGAAACAGTTTTTACCATGCATTGAAGGCATAAAGAATCGAATGCAAGTGCACGACATGGACTCGGTGTTCGACTATCGGATGATTGGATCGGTTAACGTGCATGGAGTGTGGAAAATGATCGGAGAAAGTAATAAAACCGACGAAGAGGCTAAACAAATCGCGCACGATTGGTTAGAAGTGAAAACGCAAAATCTTGCCGGCGAACGGACGTTGAGAGAATTAGAAGTGGCTATTTCGGGTAGAAGTTTACGGATCAAACAAGCTGGGGGCGGTGTTGCGAGAATAGAGTTCGACGAGTTGTGCAACGCAAATTTAGGACCGTCGGATTACGTTGCTTTGTGCTCAACCTTTCACGCCATTGGCATTGAAAATATACCGAAGTTATCTTTAGACCGAGTCGATTTGATGCGCAGGTTCATCACATTTATCGACTGCGCGTACGAGCACAAAGTGAAACTAATAATTACGGCCTATGCGAAACATCCTGACGATTTACTCGTAGTAACCGATGCGAATTCATTTGAGCGCGACACTCGAGACGAGTTCTTCGCGTGGGATCGAGCGAAATCTCGTCTCAACGAAATGCAAACGGATGAGTACACGAAGTCCAGTTGGCGACCGAAAACCTCAAAGTGGCTTTTAGAGCAATCATTTTCACTTCGAGAGAAGATTAACGTCAACGTTTTGCGAGGGTTGTGGCAACGCTACGATAAAACCAAAAACGGAGTCTTGGATGAATCTGAATTGGCGTATTTACTGGCCGATTTGAACGAGCTCAAAGCCGGCCATCGACACGTCTCTAAAGACCAACTGGACCATTCCTTGAGAGAACTCACTCGAAGGCGATGCGGAAGTCGAGGCGATGGGTTTGTCACTTTCGATGATTTCGTCGAATACGGAAGGAAAGGGTTCGATAAGATTGAGCTCCCGCCCGAGGATCACGAGAAAATCCGGTGCGCCGAAGGTGACTTGATACCTTCGCTTTAATATTTTTGTAGTAAGCTACAAAGGTACCATGGTACCGCTGTGTAAGTATCAAATATGTGTATACGAGTCGTACGTCAATAGTAAAATACCACGTGGTAAATCCAAAAAAAAAGGCAAATATCTATGGTGATACCATATTGAAATATTTTAACCCATGATAACCCTTCGCCAGAGAAACAAAAAAAAGCCATCACCATATACTTTTGCCAAAAAAAAGCGCTCCCGAGACGAGTGCACATAAAAAAAAAGGTAATACGTGATATCAAGAATGTCTCCTTCCACGCATCAAACGCTAGAAACGAACGAGAAGAATAAGAGGAAGAAAAGAACGCTCGACTCGTTCGCCGTCTTCATGTTTTTCGCCTACTACTTCAAGTCCGATTTCATGTTCCTCGTCGGCGCGTTTGTTATCAAATACGTGCTTTTTTTCCTCCCCAAAACGTCCACGACGTTTTTCAGTCGTGGGTGGGGAAATTTCCAACTGGTTAAAGAAATACGCGCGTCGGTGGTAAAATCGGTGTTGAGTGGACGCGGGTTTAGTTCCACCCCGAAAGGTAAAATGCATGTCGTGTGGGACCCGTACGGAGAGGTTGTTCGAACCGAGGTGGAAAGTTGGACCCCTCCTCGCGGCGGTTCGACAGCTGTTTTCGGAAATTCGACAAATTTGTCGAAGAATGATAAAAAAGATGATATGGGCTCAGGTTCAGCGAAAGTGAAGAAAAAAACACGAGGAGGACACCCCCCAAAAAAGGAAACATATCGAGGAGAGAAAAAAACTACGCACGTCATCAACTGCGAAACAGGAATCTTTAAAATCAAAGAAGTCGAAATGCTGTGCAAGAAATCGAGAAACTTATCGGCGCTGCAAAGCGGGCAGATACAGAGAGTGTGGCGCTCGTCGTCTTCCACCTATTCCTCTTCGTTAGCGGCGCCGCCTCGGAGACTGGACGATAAAAAAGTGAAACGGGTCGCCATCATTTTGCCATTTACAGGTGATACGACGTTTAAGGTTCGAAAACGCGTGGCGGAAGAGCTGTTAACAGCGGATTGCAAAGAGAATGAAGAGATAGAAGACGAGGAGATGGTGGTCTTAATTCCCGAGTTTCCATTTTACGGGGATCGGAAGGCGGTGGGGCAAAGCAGTCATATTTTGAGCACCGTGAGCGAGTACATCTTGATGCATTTAATTTCATTGAGAGAGGCGTGCGGGTTAATCGAATGGGCCAGAGATACCTACGGCGACGAAGTCTCTATTGCAATCGGCGGGTGCTCTATGGGCGGCTACATTGCTACGAATGCCGCTATTCTTACCTCGCGCGCCTTTCACGGGGACGAGAATACAAACATGAAGAAATCGAAGAACAACGCAAACAAGAAGTTGGGCGTGGTGAGCGTGTGTGCCTGGCACAACTTTGAAAAGTCGTTCTCTCCTGGCTCGTATTTGTACTTGAGAGTAGATCGAGAACAGCTTTTGATCAAAGATACGTACGTTGAAAACATGATCTCTGAGATCATTTTATCCTCAGAAAGCGAAGCGTCGAGTTCGTCAGATGAACTTTCCGGCGAAAAGAGACAATCATCTCGACGCGTCTTGGGAGAATCAAACGTAACTTCGGCACCGGAATCACCCAATTCGAATAAAAGTAAGAGCACGTCCACGTCCTCCAGCTTGTCCAAGGATGGCAGCATATTTGAAAACCTAGACTGGAAAGCGGTTTTAAATCGAACAATGCAACGATTAGTTGGCATCGAGCGTTTGATGCAAGCGAGCGGAGGCGCGGGGATTTTTGAGCACAAGTTGGACGCCATGGTGACACATTTCGCCAAAAGAGATAGACTGGTCACTTCTGATTACGATGAAGTTAGTGCAATTATGAGCCGATGCACCGCGTGGACGAAATCAGACGGTGTGGCTTTCACGTACGATTCCAGGGATCACTTAAAAAATGTGATCAACTCTAAAGCGGCAATCGTGCCGGCTTTCTTCGAAGCGTTCAAGCGCATGGATTTATCGTAGATGATGCGTTTCCGTACATGTATACAAGTTTATTTTTTATTTATAGGAGGATAAGATACCTTCATATTGTAATTCTTTTTTTTTCGTAAAATACACTGTCATTTATGACTGTACAATTGCAAAAATTACAGGTCATATACTACCGAGTACAGTACCATGGTATCTGGTACTACCTATATACATCTCCTAGTTGTTGAGCACCTTGAGAAAATGTGCGTGACGAATATGCGTTGCACATATGTCTTCTCTCAATGCGGCTAAAGCCGCTTCTCTCACTATTCCCCTTAGATCTGCGCCTGTCATCCCTTCTGTTTGCTGGGAGATGTCTTCGAGATTTACATCATCCGCTAAAGAAACTGTTCTGGAGTGGATGCGTAAAGCCTCAAGACGCTCCTCTGGCGTCTTCAACGCTCCAACTTCCAAAATCAAATCAAATCTACCCGGTCTCGTTAGAGCTGGATCTAGAGCGTCTAATCGATTCGTCGTCGCTATGACTAAAACTGATGGAGTTGATGATGATAATGATAACAACGGGGGCAACGACGTCGATGAAGAGCTGTTGTTATTACTGGTATTAATACTACTCAAGCCATCCATTTCCGTGAGTAAGGCTGAGAGCACTCGAGCTGCTGAATTGTGAGAACCCGTACTGGAGGATCCTTCTCCTCCTCCTCCTCGAGATCCCGACATCCCATCGATTTCATCCAGAATGAGCACCGCAGGTGACGCTTTTCGAGCCTTTGAAAACACATCCGTGAGTATTTTTTCACCTTCGCCCAAGTACATCGAAAAAACATCAGCAGCAGAAAGTGAGAACACGGTTGCACCGGAAGCAGTGGCTGCCGCTCGTGCTAACGTCGTTTTTCCACCACCTGGTGGACCATGCAACAAGATACCTCTCGCTGGTCGAATTCCTAATCGTTCAAAACTACTTTTCTTTTTCAAAGGCCACTCTATGGCGCGAACTAAGCGTTTCTTCACTTCAAACAATCCTCCGACGTCGTCCCAACTCGTTTTGGCGACATCGGCTACCGAAGCCACGTTTCGAATGACCGTCGCTCGCACTTTTGACGCCGCTTCGTCGAAATCACTTGAGCACACTTTGACGTCATCATTACCAGTATCATTTTGGGAATTCATAGCACATCGTTTCACAGCAACTGTAACAGCTTCTCGGCAGAGACTTTGTAAGTCGGCACCGGAATAGCCCTTCGAGTTCTTCGCGATTGTTTCAATGTCACGATCGTAGTCAAAGTCGTTTCCAGTATCGTCTAATGGTACATTTCGCAAGTGCAATCTCAAAATCAATGCTCTTTCGTTCACGTTTGGTAACGAAGTTTCGATTTCTCGATCAAATCGTCCCGGTCTCCGCAACGCCGGATCAATGGCGTTTGGACGCGTTGTCGTCGCAACGACAACTGGAGATTGCAACCAATGCTTTGCACCATCCATCAGCGTTAAAAGTTGTGCAACTACCCTGTTTTGATGTTGCGAAGAATTCTTAGTACGTCTTGGTGCAACTGCGTCAATATCATCCATCAAAATGATCGATCTCTTGTTCTTTTTCGCACTGCTGCCGCAAAATTCTCTAGCTTTCTGAAAGATATTCCGAACATTTCTCTCCGCGTCGCCTGCGTAAGCACCATTATTGAAGACATCACCCGCGCTCAGAGAAAATATCCGCACATCAATCCCAATCTCAGCATGCGCTTCTTTGCACGCAGCGCGAACTGCCGACGTCTTACCAGTCCCTGGAGGCCCGTGGATTAAAATTCCACTTGGAAAAGACGCGCCTATCGATGTTGCAATCTCCTCGTATTGTTTAGGCCACGCGATGGCCTCTCTCAGCGCTCCGAGAAGTTCATCGCATGCCACCAGTGTATCGTCCGCATTCCACGAAGAAGACGGAGGAGCAGTAGACGCACCACCTAATTGACCGGCGTTCGTTCCGTCGTTATCATCAACATCGATAATCGTCCGGTGCGTTATTCGATAGCACTGTTCTTTACTCGACGAAGGCGGCTCGCACTCTCTCACTTTCAAAAGCAGACTCTCAGTCGTTTCTCCAAACATCACTGTGCACCTCCCAGCGATGACTCTGTGTGACAATGCTCTCCTCGCCTCTTCCGTTCGTCTCGTCTTCCCGTCTTTTTTCGCTCGTTCGTTCAAAACTTCCACGACCACCCGCGAGCAGTTCACCACGGACGAAGGAGATGCATTCATCTTTCGTACTTCGATCTCCCGTCCGCCGCTGTCGCTATTCTCCTCACTCGCGTTGCGATTCTTTCTTCTCCGTTGTTGCCGCAAAGCGCTCAAAGTCTCCTTCGCGCGCGTTAAAAATTGATCTTCTTCTTTATCTTCTTCTTTCACTCCTGATTCGTCTAGAAACACGAAAACGCCGCCATCCAAAACTGCCGCCGCTTCGCCTTCTTCGTCTTCTCCTTGTTCTCTTCTCACCAACCCAGACTGTTTCACGGGCGTGTCAAACGCCCCGCCGTTATTATTGTTATTATTATTATTACCATAATCGCTAGACAGAAGAGCTTCTTGCCGCTCGCGAGGATGCGCCATCGCGAGAAGCGACGTCGTTGTCCTTCGACCGCTGCTGTTGCTCGTGATGAACGACACGCGAACGCATTCGCCGCACTGCGCATTCATTCTGTTCAAGTCGGCGGAACGCAAGAAGATTCTGCAAGAGGCTGTCGTCGTCGACGAGGAAGACGAAAGAAGTCTCAAGGAAGAGGGGAGGAGGAGAGGGTCGTTGGTCTCGCTGCTTTTCCTCTTCTCCTTTGACGTCATTTCAGAAACACTCTTTATCGATTGAAGCGAGACATTTTGCGCGTGTGTGAGTGAGCGAATAAATAAGTGCAGTTTTGGTGTATTGTGAAAAATAAATATACAAAATAATAACTCTCAGCTCTCTCTCTCTCTTCACTCTCCTTGGAGCGCACGTGCATGCAGATCTTTATCGAGCACTCGAACTCCGGTTTTCAATTTCGCGTCTGAACTCTAACGCAATTTCATCGATCAACTCGTCGCTTTTTTGTCGAATGGCGAGCTCTTTTTCTCTGAGCTCCTCTTCGAAACGCTCCTTCTCGCGTTGGACTTCCAATTTTGATTGGAGCCGCTCCTCGTCTACTTTTCGCAACAAGTCTTCTTTTTCCTTTTGAAATCTCGCGCGAGCGGAAGATAAAGCCTCGTTGATTTCTTTGTTCGATTGCATCTTCATTTCGGAGACGGTTTGAAAGTTTTTACGCTCAAATTCTTTCGCTTTCGCTTCAGCCGCGTCTACTTTCAACATGATAGCCGCTTCTCGTTGCTTGAAATTTTCTTCGACTTCGGCGAGCTTTGCCGCGTTGGCTTTGCTTGCGATATCCTTCGCGGCGATCAAAGAGACTTGCAGGTCTTCTATTTGCTTTCGAAGCGCGTCTTGGGCGAGCTTGTTCTTTGCCAAAAGTTCCTCCTCTTTCTTTTGCACTGCAACTCGGTTGGCGTCGCGTTCTTTCACGAGCGCTTCTTTAGATGCCTCCAACTCTTTTTCCAGCTGTTCCAATCGCTCAATGTCATTGTTCTCCAAAGCAAGTTTCAATGCAGTTTCCGCGTCTTTGCGCGCTTTATCGAACTCTTGCTGGCTTTCTTTCAGTTGTTGCGATAAATCGTCGATTTTTTGCTTCACTTCCAAAGCCGTTTTCTTTTCCTTCTCCACAAACTCCTTCTTCATTGCCGCTTCCTTGGCGATGTATTCTTTCTTAAAAAACGCGAACGAATGTTTGGCGATTTCAGCTTCTTTCTTAATTTCCGCGATCTTATCTTCATACAATTCCTTCAGTTTCATGTTATCTGAGTTGGCACTTTTTCGCGCAAAGAAAAAAGGAAGAAACGCCGACTTGCCGGAAGCGGCGCTGTTCGCGGCAGCGGCAGATGCCTTCGACATCTCGTTCTCAACGAGACGTTTGTAAGCGTTTCGCTCCGCTTTTGCATACTTTACTTGCGCGACTACAGCTTCAATCTTGGCGTCGTTTTCTTTCATGAGTTGCGCGACCATTTCAATTTCTTCGTTTTCAAAAAACTTACTCACTTTATTCAACAGGACATCGTTCTCGCGGCGAATGGTTTCTAGCTTCGAGTCGACGATGGCAGAAATCCGGGCATCGTCAACACTCGTACCAGAAAAGCCAAAAGCGCGTTTCGATCCTTTCTCTGCTTTTCTCTCGGCGGCTTTTCTAGCTTTAATTTCAGCAGCAATTCTAATCGCCTCTTTATCGGCGGCAAATTTTTCCTCATCTTTGAATCCTGTGTTAACGAGAGCATTCGCGGTTGATCCAATGGCGCGCGCTGCGCCGCTAAGTGCCCCAAGAGGCGTGATATCGAACTGCTTTAAAATAATTCGAGCAAAAAACGAAAATGTTACGAGGAAAAACACGTTTCGCAGCGTGAAATCTATGGTACCGTCCCCTCGGATGATGGCAAGAAATTGTCCTGGGGCTACATCATCGCCTGGTGTCATGCTCGCAGCGCGCTTCTTAGCACGGGAAAGGTCTCCAATCGCTTGGTTGATCGACGCAACCTTCGCATTTTTTTTTCCAGCGGCGGCTTTTTGTGCAGCTTTCTTCTCTTTCTTCGTCATGGGCATGGCGGGCGGTTGTGTCGAGCGCGAGATGTGCGCCAACTTTTTCACCGACGACGTTGCCGCTTGAACCGGTTTTCTCACGACCGGCGGTGCGTTTTGATAGCAGATTATAGACGTTGCGACTGATAAGGCGACCGCTAAAAACTTTTCCTCGTTGTCCATGCGAGTCCACATGTTCGGAGGCCCGGGCAAATCAAACCTCGCATCTACGCGCTTCCACGCCTTTTTAATCTGCGCCGTCTGTTCCCTGCTCACGGATTCAGCTATGATGCTAGAAGACGATTGCGTGGCTGGTATTGATTTGTAAGCGATACCAGATGTGGAGACTAAAGTGTTGTTATCGCTGATTTTTTGGCCCCACACTTTCGCTATGTCGTTTGACGATGACAAGGAAGAGGAAGAGGAGGAGGAGAAGGAGGTTGGAGGAACGACTAACACGTCCCAAACGGCATCAGTTTCGTACGCAAACGAAGCGTACCCAGCCGAGGAATAAAAGGAAGTCTTCCCAACTCGACCAGCGTGGTCATCGCGCGTTTCTTTTCCGTGTTGATCATGATCGTCGTCGTGGTCGTGGTCGTCTTCCATTTCGACATCTTCCTCGCCTACCCAGGAAAATCCAGCGTATCCAGGTGCGGAATAAAACGATGCCATGCCAGACATGCCTCCGTTCTTGCCTTGAATCGCTAAATTTGGTCTGCTCGGTTCGCCTTTCTTCGCTCTGAACTCCTCCGCGATGGCGTTCAATCGAGCGTACAAGTCGTCTTCTCCGTCCTTCTCCTCTTGCCTAGCTTCCGATACAGACGACGCAGACGCACTCGCATTCACGATGTCTTTTTGCTTCTTACGGTGTTCGCGAATGATCGCGTCCAGTCGTTCTTGGATATCGACTTCCTCCTCCGCTTCTGCTTCTTTGGCGACCGCTACCGCCTCGGCGGGTGGAGATGCTCCTTTTTCCTCCGCTCGCAACTTTTTCATCTCCTCCTCCGCGTACGTATCGCAATACTCCTGCGATCTCTTCGCCGTCGCTTGAATCGCGGCGTTTACCATCGCTTCGTTGGATTCCTTCGATACAGATAACGATGGAGAGGGTGCATCCGTCGTCTGTCTCTTCTCGCGAAAGGAATTCGTGATTGCGTTCAATCGTGCGTTTAAATCTGTTTCGGTGTTGGCGCTGGTATCTTCCTTCTCAGATACTTCTTCCGATTTAACATCAACATCATCTTCACCAACTCCAGCACCATCAGAAGACGAACTCGCCGCCGCTCTCACGACGCCAACAAAGCAATACAGCGAAGATCCATCATTGCACACAATTTCCGTGCATTCGTTTGGCCAGTGTTGTCGATGCGCGTTCGCTCTCATCGTCTTCGAAGGAGGACCGAGAGAATAGATATTCGCATTTTCCACGCTTCGTCTCGCGTTCATCGCGCGCACGGTTTTTCTTCTTCCATTCCCATCGTCGCGAAAGGGCGCTTTGGCGACCAACGCGGATCCTCGAGGCGCGCACGTCATCGTCGTCGTCGTCGTCGTCATCATCGCTCTTCAGAAAACGTGGGAAGACGCGCGCGTAACAGAGTCTGTGTGTAAGTGTGCTTGTGTGTGTGTGGTGTGTAGTGGAGAGAGACACTTTCAAAAATTTTGTTCTCGAGTACGAAGTGTTGGTGGTGGTCGAGAGACATCATCGGAGAGACGAGATCGATCGATATTTCTGTACATGCGTCTAAACTCCGGACTGACTCCCTCGGGAACAAAAACAAAAACAAAAAAAAATTTGGCGAAGACACTCCTCCTCCTCCTCCTCCTCGTCAGCACAGAGCCGCCGCCGAATTTGATTGCACGCCACTCGGCGAAAAAGAGAATCTCTTCTTCTTCATCTTCACACTTTTGTAAACGTGCGCACGCATCACTTACGTCGCCGCACTTTATATATATATATATATACTTGATACGGCATTCATTACACGTAACAATAATCTCGTCGCAATGAATTCTCTCGCTCAAACGACGACGACGACGAGGACGACGAACTTCTTGTCCTCGAGAAGATCCATCGCCGCATCGAGTGGAAAAAAGACGCTCAGCGCCAAGGCGATTATTAACGCGAGCAGCTCTCGCCGATCGGTCACGTTTTCAGTCTCCGCGGCTGGGATGACCATGTACGATAAAATCGTCCGCGATCACACGATTGCCACGGAAGATAACGGGACAAAGTTGTTGTTCATCGACAGACACATGGTGCACGAAGTCACGTCGCCTCAAGCGTTCGAGGCTTTGCGCTTAGCCGGGAGAAACGTGAGAAGACCGGACAACACGTTGGCGACGGTGGATCACAACGTGCCGACTACGGACCGATCCAAGTTCGAAAGCGTGGAAACGTTCATCGAGGAGATGGAATCGAGAGTCCAAGTCGTGCAGATGGAAGAGAACGTGAAAGACTTTGGCATCACGTATTTCGGGATGGACGACAAGAGACAAGGCATTGTGCACATCATCGGGCCGGAGCAAGGCTTCACGCTGCCGGGCACGACGGTTGTGTGCGGAGATTCGCACACGGCCACGCACGGTGCGTTTGGTGCGTTAGCGTTTGGCATCGGGACGAGTGAAGTCGAACACGTGTTGGCTACGCAAACGTTGTTGCAAAAGCCGAGTATGAATATGAACGTGAGAATCGACGGCAAGTTGATGGATGGCGTGACCTCTAAGGATTTAGTCTTGCACGTGATCGGCAAGATTGGTACCGCGGGTGGTAACGGGTCCGTCATCGAGTTTTCCGGCGAAGCCATTCGCGAATTGTCCATGGAAGCGAGAATGAGTATTTGCAACATGGCGATTGAAGCCGGCGCGAGAGCCGGGATGATCGCGCCGGATGAGATCACCTACGAATACTTGAAAGGTAGACCAATGGCGCCGAGTGGTGAAACTTGGGAGAAAGCGGTTGCGTACTGGAAGACCTTGTCTACCGATGCGGATGCCAAGTTTGATAAGGTTGTTGTTATTGACGCGAAGGATATCGAACCGACCGTCACGTGGGGGACCTCGCCGCAAGATACCGTTGGCATTTCGGGCGTCGTTCCAAACCCGGATGATTTTGACGAATCCAGAGCGAACGCGATGCGAAGATCGTTGGAATACATGGGTTTAACCCCGGGAACTAAAATGAAGGACGTTGCGGTTGACAAAGTGTTTGTTGGATCGTGCACGAACGGGAGAATTGAAGATATCAGAGCCGTGGCTGCCGTGGCCAAGGGCAAGAAAGTTGCCAGTTCCGTGTACGCCATGGTCGTTCCGGGTTCTGGTATCGTCAAAGACCAAGCGGAAGCGGAAGGTTTACATACTGTCTTAATCGAAGCTGGTTTTGATTGGAGAGAACCGGGCTGCTCTATGTGCCTTGCCATGAACCCGGATAAGTTGTTGCCGGGAGAACGATGCGCTTCGACTTCGAACAGAAACTTTGAAGGTCGTCAAGGGAACGGTGGCCGAACGCACTTGGTGTCGCCGGCCATGGCGGCCGCGGCAGCTATTACCGGGAAGTTATGTGACGTCAGAGAGCTCGGTTCTGGTGCCGGTTTGACTGGCGATGATGTCCCGAAAAAAGTCGATAAGGACTTTTTGACGAACCAATCCATCGTTCCGCCGAAACCGAGAGTGGACCAAGCGAAATCATCCGGCGGTAGTGGTGGTATGCCGACATTTACCAAGCTTAAAGGTAAAGCCGCTGCGTTGGACTTACAAAACATTGACACGGACATGATCATCCCGAAGCAGTTTTTGAAAACCATCAAACGAACCGGCTTGGGTGTCGGCGCTTTTTACGAAATGCGATTCAACGCCGACGGCTCGGAAAGACCAGACTTTGTCTTGAACAAGCCAGAATGGAAAGGAAGCTCAATCTTAGTTGCCGGCGATAACTTTGGTTGCGGTAGTTCCCGAGAGCACGCGCCGTGGGCCATCAACGATTTGGGCATCAGATGCATCATCTCCACCTCCTTCGCTGATATCTTCTTCAACAACTGCTTCAAGAACTCCATGCTGCCGATTGTTTTGGATGAACCGACGGTGAGAACGTTGATGCAAGATGCCAACGATATGAAAGAGTTGGAAATTGATCTCGAGGCGCAAACCATCACTAGAGCGGATGGATCTAAGATTTCCTTCCAAGTTGACGAGTTCCGCAAGCACTGCTTGTTGAACGGCTTGGATGACGTTGGATTGACGATGTTGAAGAACGACCAAATCGCAAAGTTTGAAATCGAGCGATCGCAAAAGTACCCGTGGTTGGACGGTGCCAGAGAAATGGCTGCGCGTTAAATACAAAACAATTGTTATACTATAATACCATAATACCCTCTATATATTGCTAACATCTCTATAGTTTACACCTATCTAGCATACTAACTTTACATTTGCACTATATCTTTTTGCGAAAGAAACGTTTGTGTATTGTACACACGTATTTGCTGAAGGAGGATAGTAGACGAGCCTCGTCCCCGTCTTCGTACTTTGTCGCCCACGGCACGTCTCGAACATTGACTCCTTCATTAAAGTTTTTAGCGGCAAATTCTATTTCCTCCTGCACGATATCATTTTGAACGTCGTCTTGAGAGCATTTGAGCAAGACGTGCGCCAATAACGTTTTGCGATGGTGCCAAAGCGTTTCCCGTCCGCGAAACGTCGCGATTTTTTCGCGCACGAAACGAAATTCGTCGACGATTACTTCATCGAAAAATCTCTTTTTTATCTCATCGCGATTCATGAGATGATCATAAACTGAACGGATAACGGCGCGTCGAAAATGCCACGCACTCGGATCGGAGGCGGAAATTTTTGATTTCGATTCTCGCATTACGCACTTTGACTGTTCCAAGAGCGCATCCGGTTCGTTCACGCTTTGTTTCAAATGCACGAGTTCAAACACGAACAACTTGTGCGCCCACGCGGCGTAATTGCTCGGCTTCCTTCGGCACGTTTGTTCGCACGCAAGACTCTCTCGTTCGTATATTTTTGATAACAATGTCGTCGTCCTCGTCTTCATCGTTTCTTCCCCATTCATTGTAGTTGTTGACGCTAGGTGATTTCTTCTCTCCGCGCCGCCGCGAAAACAACATTTCATAATCACCCACCTTCGGTGCGCAAACGCCGCCGTGGACTTTGGAAACTTTGTTTGCACGAACGTGGCAAACATCAATTCTCGCTCTAGCGCGCGCTCTCGTCTCGTCCTCTTCTCTTCTTCGTTCAATTCTCCACCTTCGTCTTCCTCCAGCGCTTCGCAGATTCGTCTTTTTCTCACGTTCCAACCGGATAAACTGTCTCCAGTGAGCACACACAAAAGTACTTTCAAATCATCCGCGTCGTCTTTTCCTCTCCTCATTTGAGAATACACGTAATTTAAAGTCGGCACCAAAACGCGCGCGTTAATCGCCAGCTTGTGCTCTCGGACGCAAAACGCGCGATAAAACTTGTTGTTGTTCTCGTTGTTTTCCCCCTCTTTTTCTTCCTCCCCCAACAACTCTCGCAAACTCTTCCACGGCGGCACGAACGCCAATTCGTTCAAGAAAACGTCCGAGGAGACTATTCTGTGCAACTCTTCCGCGAGTTCTTTCCCCGACAATTCCGTCGATGGTGGCGACGACGACGACGACGACGACGACGACATCATCATCATCATCGCGACGCCGCCGACGACGACGAGAGCATTGCAAAACTACGTACTCGTGCGTGTGTGTAAAACTAACGTAAAAAAAGCTGCCACGCGTGATTTATGCAAAATTTTTGCCAAAAAAAAAAGAAAGAAAGAAAATTGAAAATTGATCGCGCACACAAAAATTATAATTATAATTCGCGTCAGAGATTTGTTTTCAATATAACACGCGATTGATGACGACGACAACGAGAACGAGAAGATCGTCTTCTTCTTTTTCGACGACGACGATGAAAATCTTTCTTTTCGCCCTGACCTTTTCCCTTTTCGCGTCCTCGGCTTCGCTTTTTGCGAACGCGGCGGCGTTCCAAGCCACGGACAAAAATTTCGACTCCGCGGTTCTCGGATCGAACAAGAATGTCTTTGTGAAATTTCTCGCGCCTTGGTGAGGCCACTGTAAGAGCATGAAACCCGCTTGGGACAAGCTCGGCAGTAAGTATAAGGATCACCCGGGAGTGATGATTGTGGACGTTGATTGCACCGCGGATGGCGCGCAAACGTGCCAGAAGATGGGCGTGCAAGGGTACCCGACTATTAAATATTTCGTGAACGGGGACAAGAAAGGGAAGGACTACCAGCAAGGGAGAGACTTCGATTCGTTGCTCTCGTTTACGAAGAAAACGTTGGACGTGGAGAAGTGCGACGTGAAGACAAAGAAAGCGTGCAAACCGAACGAAATTACTCTGATTGAGAAGTTCGACGGGAAGACGTCCGCGGAAATCGGGGAGGAGTTGAAGAAGCGCGCCGAGGAGTTGAAGACGATTAAGTCGGACATGAAGGCGGCGAAGCTCGAGCACAACACGAAGGTCGCGACGTGGAAGAAGAGAGAGGCTGCGTTGAATAAAGGAGATGTTATTTTGAAGCAGTTGGAGCAGTTGAGAAAGAAAGACGAGTTGTAACTTTGCTCTTCTTTGCAGTTTCCAAACAAATTAATAATATAATAAAGAAATAGCGGTGCGTGATGTTTGTGGGGACGAGAACGAGGAACCAACCAACTTTTTTTCCTCAACAAGAATTAAAGCAAAGAAGAGAGAATGAGAGAGAGATAAAAATCGAGTAGATGCATGCATACATAGTGATATCATATTCCAAGAAAGTCACACTGCGTGATTGTGGATTGATTGAAGCGCGTCGAAAGAGATTTTATCCGGAGTGGTTTTTTTAATTCTAGTATTGTGTCCACGTATCAAGACGAAGAGCACTAAATTTAATAAGAAAGCACGAAGCGTGCCAATTCATCCATACAGTGTTCAAGATTATATCATATATGTGATTTATTATTAAAAAGCCAAACTCTTCTAATGTTTTGTCGTTATATTTTTCGTCGCAGTAGTAGCTGACTATGAATCTCTTCTAAAACTCCTCTTCCTCGTCGTCGCTCGCTTCGGTGATGTCGTAGATTTTTCGCACAATCTTTTGACCGTTAGCGAGGCACAAGCCGTGTCTATCCGCGGTGACTAAAATTGTATCGTCTTCGTTGAATTTACCCTTCAAGATCTCCGTGGATAAGTTCTGCAACAACTCTTTTTGAATGGCACGTTTCACCGGACGAGCGCCGTATTGCGGATCGTAGCCTTCTCTCGCCAAATATTCAACCGCAGATTTGTCGTATTCAATCGCCATGCGTTGACCATCAACTCTCTTGGACAAGTTCTTGAGCTGCAATTGAACAATCTCTTCGATCTGTGAGTGGGTGAGCGATTCGAAGCAAATAAACTCGTCGATTCTGTTGATAAACTCTGGTCTGAAGTGCGATCTAACGTGTTGCATGACGGCGTCCTTAACGTTACCTCTTCCTCTTCTTTTGTTTTGATAGTTCATTTCGTCCGAACCCAAGTTCGAAGTCATGATGATCAAGCAGTTTCTGAACGAGACATTTCTTCCTTGAGTATCTGTCACGTGGCCCTCGTCTAACAACTGGAGCAAGACGTTGAAGACATCGACGTGCGCTTTCTCAATCTCATCGAACAAGACGACAGAGTACGGTTTTTGTCGAACCGCATCGGTGAGCATGCCCCCTTCGTCGTATCCAATGTAGCCTGGCGGTGCGCCAATCAATCTTGCCACTGAGTGTTTTTCCATGTACTCGGACATGTCCAAACGCACCAACGCTTGGTCCGAGTTGAAAAGATACGATGCTAAAGCCTTTGCCAATTCTGTCTTACCGACGCCAGTCGGGCCGAGGAACATGAACGAGGCAACTGGCCCGTTCGGATCGGCGAGATCCGCGCGCGAGCGTTGCACGGCTTCGGCGACGCAAGTGACCGCTTCTTCTTGACCAATGACTCTTTCGTGAAGCTCGGATTCCAATTGCAACAATTTTTGTTTCTCAGAAGCAACTAACTTCGCCACCGGTACGCCGGTCCATCTGGACACAACCGTAGCGACGTCAGAATCCGTCACCTCTTCTCTCAACATCACCCCACCACCTTGCAAGGACAACACTTCAGCTTCCGCTTTCTTCACTTCGTCTTCGACGCGTTCTTTCTCTGCTTCCAATTTGACGAGGTCGCTCTTGCAATTTGCAAGTTGGGCTTTGTACTCATCCGGCGCATCCGCAGCCGAGGCCAATTGAACTTTGGCGTTGGCGTTTTGAATCTTTCTCACGGTGTAAGCTAACTGCGCTTGCGCTTGTCTGTACGCGTTCATGCACGTCATTTCTCTCGTGACTTTCTTTTGCAATTCGTTTCGTTTTTTCTTCTCTTCGTGCAATTGCGCGGCGAGCTTTTGCAATTCTGCCGCGGCGATGTTGTTTTGACCAGCCTTTGCGTTTTCACTTCTTTGCTTCAACAACAACTGATTGCGTTCTTTTTGCAACTGTTTGATTTTTCGATCGCACACGTCTAATGCTTCCGGTTTGGACGATTTGTTCATTCTTACCGCAGCGGCAGCTTCATCGAGCAAATCGATCGCCTTATCCGGCAACTGACGTCCGCTGACGTACCTCGCCGATAACTGCGCCGCCGATAACAACGCGCCTTCGGAGATGGCGATGTTGTGGTGCTGTTCGTATCTCGGTCTCAATCCGCGCAAAATGGAAACGGTAAAATCGACGTCCGGTTCTTCCACCGGAATTTGTTGAAATCGACGTTCCAAAGCCGCGTCGGTTTCGATGGATTTCTTGAACTTATCCACCGACGTGCATCCGATGCATCTCAACAAACCTCTGCCCAACGCCGGCTTCAAAATGGCCGACCCGTTGTTCCCGTTCGGCGGCGGCGGAATCAAGTTGTGAATATCGTCGATGAATACAATTACCGGCTGATTCGCGGCTTCGTCGACAACTTCTTGCACGACCATGGACAATCTTTCTTCAAACTCCCCCGGCATTTGACAGCCGGCGCCAACCGCGCCTAAATCCAACTCCAACAACTTGGCGTTTCTCAACGCCAACGGCACGTCACCAGACGCGATTCTTTGCGCCAAGCCTTCTACAATAGCCGTTTTACCAACACCAGATTGACCCAATAAAATCGGGTTATTCTTCGTTCGTCTGGACAACACGTGAATGGCTCTTCTCAATTCGTCGTCTCTCCCGACCAACGGGTCCAACAAACCTTTCTTCGCTTCATCCGTCACGTCCGTACAAAATCGTTCAATCGCGGATAACTCTTCCTCTTGTCCGGGCATCCCACCTTGCATTTGTTGTTGCTGTTGTTGCATCTGTTGCATCATCAGTTGCTGTTGGTTTTCGGCTTCTTCGGCGCTCCCGCCTTCTTTACTCTTGGCGTTCGCGTTGGCCGCGTTGGTGCTGCCAGATAAGACTCCTGGTCCAGACGTGGCCACCGCAGCGCCCTGTTTAAGTATACGAATAAGTGCGCGTAAACGCGATAATGATGATAATAATTACGAGAAAACATTGGTCAGCGCGCGCGTTCACGGTAGTTTCAAAAGAAAAAGAGAGAGAAAGTGAGAGAGAGAGAAGAGTAAACCAATCGTCGCGCGGGGAAAAGAAAAAAGAAGCCCGAAGAAGGAATTTGTTTCGATTGGAGAACGGTGATGACGGCGGCGAAAATCCAACACCTCAATCGCGCGTTCTTTTTTCCATCTCTCATCTCTCTCTCTCTCTCTCTCAACCTCTCGTCGCATCGATTTGAGAGATGGAGAATATTACTCTCGGATGAGGTCCAATCCGCGAAAAGATGGATCTCTTCACACGCGAGAAACCAGAGAGAGAGAGAGAAAGAAAGAGAAAAGAAAGGGAAAAGAAGATAAAACAAACGCACCATGAAAATGTTGGCAATCTGATTTCTGATTTCTTGGTTGTAATAAATCAAAGCGCACGCGCTCGCCCCGGCGGCGATGAGCGTAGCCACTTTTGATTTATCGTCTTTTAAGAGAGACTGAATGAGTGTTGCGCTCATCTTCCTTTTTCTGATGTTGTTCTCTATCGTGTTGTTCCTTCTCTCTGTGTTGATGAAGGAAGTGTTCTGATGAAGTTCGTGTTTCGTTTTGGGAAAAAGAGAACTTTCCCTTCTTTTTTTTCGAGAGTGAAACCCTAAAACTGTGTCAAAATTTTGCTACCAAGCAGAAAGGCGTCTCGACACTTAAAAAGGATGGGCAAGTCTACGCGCTCTCGGAATAGCCAAGAGGAGGATTTGGCGTACGATACTCCGGAGAGGAAGAGACCGAACGTGGCGAATGACGGAGCAGCAGCAGCAGCAGCAGCAGCAACGAATGCGAGGAGAATAGATGGTGGTGCTGGTAATAGAGGTACTGTTTATTACAAATATAAATTTGAACCGTTTTGAATTCTCTCTTTTTGTCAATAGGTGGTAGGAACGTAGTTCCAAATAATAGCATAAAAGAAGACGAGGAAGAACTGATAGAAAACCAACCGGACGAACCGTACTTACCCATGTCGCAGGTGCGAGAGGATAATTTGGACGACTGTTACAATAATGAGATTCCGATGTCGCAAATGCGACAGAACCCGAATATTTTACGCGCGAATGAACCCATCGTGCAAGATTATTACACAAAGTCGGAAAGGAATAAAGGGAAAGTCGTGAACGATCCGGTACATAATCACATGTATTTTAGCGGTAAGTTGTGCGACGTGATTGATACGCCTCAGATGCAACGTTTGAGGGAGTTGAAACAGTTAGGGACGGCATATTACGTTTTTCCCGGAGCTTCGCACAACAGGTTTGAACACTCGTTGGGGACGTCGCACTTGGCGAGCAACGTGTACGAGACTTTGACGAGGTCGACGCGATCGTTGAAATGGGATGCAGAGGATAAGTTGTGCGTGCAATTAGCCGGGTTATGTCACGATTTAGGACACGGTCCGTATTCGCACGTGTTCGATAACGAGTTTTTACCGTTGAGGTTAGGCAAAGCTGAGGCGAAGAAATGGAGTCACGAGGACATGTCGTGCGACATGTTCGAGTGGTTAGTCGAGGATAACGGCGTCGACTTATCGCCGAAAATTGTCCAAAAAGTGAAAGATTTAATCAGTTCGAACGAATCTGGGTATACCGAGAACAGGTTTTTGTTCGACATCGTGGCGAATAAGAGAAACAGCGTGGACGTGGATAAGTTTGAGTACTTGATGCGAGACTCGAAAAACACGGGCATCTCCGCTTCGGTCGATATGAACCGGTTGATTTCCTTCATGAAAGTCATCGACGACGAGATTTGCTTCAAAGCGAGCGAGGTTTACAACGTGTACAGATTGTTTGATATGCGAGCAAATATGCACCACGTGGTGTACACGCATAAAAAAGCGAAAGCGGTGGAGTATATGATTGTAGACGCCATGGTCGAAGCCGACATCGGATGGAACAGTCGAATTTCACACGCCATTCGAGATCCGAGAGAATTTGTTAAATTGGACGATACGATCGTAAAACAAATCGAGTTTTCGAACGAACCAGAGTTACAAAAAGCGAGAGATATCATTAAACGATTACGGAAACGAGACTTGTACGTTTTCGTGAACGAATATACCGTCCCGGAGGAGTATTTGAGAGATTTCAAAGATGTCACGGCAGAAGATATTTCCACTTCGTACGAATCAAATAGCACTAGCAACACCATTCCAGGTGGCTTAAAACCGGAAATGATCATCGTCCACAACGTGAAGATTGATTACTCCATGAAAGACAAGGATCCAGTCTCGAGAGTGAAATTCTTTCAAGAATTGACCGATGACGAATCCTTTCACATCGACCGAGCAAAAGTCTCCTCCTTGTTGCCGACCAACTTTTTAGAACGAAAAGTCAGAGTGTACTCGAGAATTCGCGACCACGACGTGGAAGAAGCCATCGCAAAAGCGTTTTCCAATTTCCAAAGGAAAATGTACGGCGGGTGCGAAATCCAAGTGACGCCATCGAGAAGCCGTAAAAAGCGAGGCCATTCGCTCGGCCACGAAACTCGAACGACGAATGGGACCACTCCAAACGGCACGCAGCGTTCCGCGGACACGGGCGTATAATAATAATAACAACAATAATTTACCACATAGCTATTGCCGCTGCTCTTAATAGTAATACTTTGAAATACAAACAATGATTGCGTAGTGATATACATTGACCGTGAGGAATAGAGATTTAGAGCAGACGAATTCGTCTGAAAATATGAAAAAATCCGTTGAAATAGACTCATAATTTCTCACGCGCGGCAACAACAACAACACCAAGAGACCATCCTTCGAGAACATATATCTATTTGATACTCGAAAAGAGGCACTCGTGAAATCGAGATTGACGTCATGGTCGCTGCCGCGGAAGATGCGCTGCTCAACGCGGCAGCGAACGCGTCTTCGACGGGTTCGTCCCCAACGTCCGCGTTCGCAGTTTTCACGTTGACGCTTCTCATGGCATCCATGACTGGTCTCGGCTCTGTTCCGTTCTTCTTACTCCCCAAGGGCGAAAAACTTTCCCCACTGTACGCCGGGTTAGCGAACGCCATCGCGTGCGGCGTCATGCTCGCTGCATCTTTCGATATGGTTCACGAGGGTCAACCGCACGGTCCCGGCTTAGTCGTTTTTGGATTGTTCTGCGGGGCAACTTTTATTGCTTTTTTGCAGAAAATTTTACGCGCGCACGAAGACGTGTCGTTTGCGAATTTGGTCGGCGCAGATGCGCGGAAAACGTTACTCGTGGTTGGCATCATGACCGCGCACTCGTTCGGGGAAGGGTCGGGCGTCGGGGTGAGTTTTTCGGGAGTTCACGGGTGGGCGCAAGGATGTTTGGTGACGTTCGCCATCGGCGTGCATAACGTACCAGAAGGTTTAGCGGTATCGACAGTTTTGGCGAGTAAAGGCGTGAAACCGATGCAGTGCTTGTTTTGGTCTGTGTTGAGTTCATTGCCACAGACAGTTACGGCGGTGCCATCGTTCTTGTTCGTGGAGACTTTCACGAGTTTGATGCCTTTTGGGGTCGGTTTTAGTGCCGGCTGTATGATTTGGATTGTATTTGCAGAGCTGTTACCGGACGCGTTTGAAGGCGCAGAAGATGCTAGAGCGGTGGCAACGGCGGCAACAATGAGTGCGGCGGCGTTGGAAGGTTTTCGCATGGCCATGCAAAGGTTGGATAACGAAGACGGGACGTTACGAGCGCCGACGTTGAAAGACTTTGGTTTAGGAGTAGATGATGCGGGGAGCGGTGGCGGGAAGAGCACGTTTTATTTAGCGCTCGCGCCGGCGTTTATAGCCTCTTTCGCGTTGTTTACGTTACGATTTACGAATAAACGAGGGATGATGCTCGTTGAGCGTTTGTTTAGGGATAAGGTGCGAAGAAACGACGAAATAGATATTAACAACAAAAACAGTAACGGCAATATCGAAGGCGACGTGTTGAAATCATCCTCGGGAAGTAGGAAAAGCAATTTTGCGGATGGTAAAATTGGCGCAACATTAGGGGTTGCGAGCGGTGTTTTGATTGTTATGGGTTTCCGCGCGTTATTATTAACGCTCCGCGCTATTTATTACGGAGGGGTAGTGGAGATAGTGTTTGCGGTTGTTGGCGTGGTGCTGGCGAGATTAATTCTTTTGCGACTCCCGAAGCTTGTCTTCTTCGACGCTTTCTCCTCCTCTGAAGGCGCAGAAAAGAATACGACCACGACTACCACAAACAGCAGCAGTAGCCTCGCGAGCCTCGCGAATGGGTGGGATGCTATTGACGGCGCCTTTGAAGCGTTCATCGTGTCCATAACGTGTGTTTCCCTCTCCATCCTGGACGGCGTTCGGTTTGCCTCCGCCTCTGAGTCGTTAGAAAACATTCACATCGAATTTCCGGCGTGTATCCGCGCTCTTTTACGAACTGCTCCAGCGGCATTGAGTGCGTTTAGTTGCAAAGCAGGTAATGCTTCCGAACTCGCGCTGCGCGCGTCCCTCTCGGTTGGTTTTGCCTTTTTCTTCTCCGCTATCGTAGCGGCGAAGTTTGTGAAAGTCTTCAAATCCGAGCAAGACTTGAACAAGCACCTGGAAGAATCGTCGGGTAAAAAGAACTTGTTCAAAATAGAGGGCTTATTGGAAGCCGCGAGTTGCTTGATGTGCGCTTACGCCTTCTCTCGAGCCTTGTGGCCGCGCGCTACCAGAGAAACCAGAAGAGGGAGCAACGACGAACAAGCCGGTTTGATGTTAGGCTTAATGTTAGGCGTGAGCGCAAACGTGGCGTTGTTTGCGTTGGGTTCAATGACGCCGTACATGGACGCGCTGTGATGCTTGTAAAGATTTATTAGTCTATTGTAGTTTTTAGCAGATCGTGTATGCGTTAAAGTAGAAGATATTTGCGGGTCGATATCCTTCGCTCTCCTTCTCTCTCTCTCTCTCTCTCTTCCAAAGGCAACCTTCTCGTTGGTCTGGCAGATTCTTTTCTCGCTTATTTTAGGTGCATAAAATTTTCCGCAACTTTGAATTATTCCCATTACACGCACACACACTATATATATACATACACATTGAACGATGACGAAGATGATGCATACGTAAGCGCATTTTACCAACAGAACGCGAGAGAATGCTTTCACGTCGTCCCCGGCTGGCGCTCGCGGTTCTCGTCGTCGTCAACGTCGTCGTCCTCTTTTTTTCGACGACGCAGGTCGTTACGTCGGCAGATATAGAAGTCAAACGGAATCCAGAAGTGCGTTTACGGCGCGGCGAACGGTTCGATGTTCTCGCGCGACAAACTTCGGATCTGAAATACGTGCTCGTCAACGATAATTGCGAGAGTTATGCGAGCGAGTCGATGCAAAGTGATGGAAACGACGACGATGCGCGAAGAATGCCTGCGGATTATGGAACGACGACGAGAAACGCTTTGTTGCGGAGCGCTCGTTCGCGGACGAAAAGAGTCTCTTCTTCGAATACTGCTGGTACTGGTGCGACGTGGAGGAGAAGAGTGGCGCGCGATTACGATGGTGATGATGATGATGATATTAATGACACGCGTTTGTTCCTGGTGACGCTGGTGGGGGAATCGTCGTCAAGAGCGTGGCGGGATTTGGATACAGCTTTACGAAAACACGGAGGAGGATTGATAGCTCCGATACCGGAACAATCATTTTTAGCGTTTGGACCACCTTTGGCGGCTTCAGTTGCGGAATGCTTTCAAATGAGTGAATAAAGGTGGTCGTTAACGAGTGGCCGAAAGTGAGTGCGACCTCTTTTGCGTTTGAGAGCGTTTGCGCAAAAACCATGTGCGAATCGTTCGAAGCTACGGTTGCGCCGCCACTGTTTTTCGATGCGAGAGGACGAATTGCACGAGAAGACAGCTTTTCGTTCGCCCAGCTCGTGGCAGCAGAATTGAGCGATACTTTAAAGGTGTGGAACGCATCGACCTCCTATTGTCGATCGTCAGATACGGACGGCGTAAAAATATCATGTTCTTTCGGCAGAGACGTATCGGGAGGAGAACGCGAGAGGATCTTCTCGAGCATATTGAAACACAACGCTGTGGTTTATATTCACGAAACGCTCCCAATCGTCACGCATAATTATAACACGCAATCGTTAGTACAGGGAGGTCAAGGACTTGGAAGTTATAGTCGATGCCCATTATGGAAACTCGGTTTGACAGGCACGAATCAAGTTGTCGCGATGACCGATACTGGCATAGACAAATATAATTGCCATTTTAGTGATGTAAAAACTGTAAATGCCAACGCAACGACATTTTCAAAAATTATCGACCTGCGTTCGTTGAGTGATAGTCAAGATATGGTAGATGATAGTACTGGTCACGGTACGAGGGTCGCTGGAGTGTTTTTTGGGTCGTCTGGATCATTTTATTGGAACAAGCAATACGACGGAGTGGCGAAAAACGCGCGCGTTGCATTTACAGATATTGGCTACGTAGATACCGACGAATCGAAAGTCTTGGTGAGTTTGGCCAATGTGTCGAGGTCAACTTTGTATGAGTATCCAAGCGATACTTTTTCCGCTCGCGTGCATTCAAATAGTTGGGGTATTACAGGTTCGTATTCGTACGAATCGAGTGAGTATGAAGTCGACCTGTTTTTGAATGAAAATCAAGAGAATGTTGTCGTCTTTTCCGCAGGAAACATGGGAGGATACTGCACGCTTTGCAAAGCACGCAATAGCATAACGAGGCCAGCGAATGCGAAGAATGTCATTTCCGTCGGCGCTACAAAAAGCGTGAAATCGTCGAGTCCCTCACAGTCGCAATACGCGGTCAAGATAGAATTAGGGGATGGTTACGAGCACTGGGCTCACGCAAATATGCGCGGCATGGCAAGCATCAATAGGAACTATTCGTCAACCGATTCGCACCGAGTAATTACGGTGGGAAATCCAGAAAATGGGTGCGCGACGTTGCCAAGCGCGAGCGATTCGAATGAAATTATTCTCTTAAAGTCAGACGTAAGTTCGTGTACGCACTCAGAGCGATTGAAAAACGCAGAGACTGCCGGATACTATGGTGCGCTCGTTTACGCGAACGAAACGAAAGCGCGTCTGGCATCTATGATAGATGATCAAACATCGACTAATTTTTTGTCAGCGTTCATTCCTATGAAGGATGGTCTACTTTTACGCGCACTCATCGAGAAAGGAGATTCAAATGCTAACGACGTGTTTCCGGCGTTGACGATCAAAATAACCATATTAAAAGCTTCGAGTGACAATCAGTACGAGCACGTGTCAAGTTTTTCGAGCGCGGGGCCTACGGACGATGGACGAATCGCGCCTTTACTCGTAGCACCTGGTCAAGATATTCAATCAACAGATGTGAACACCACAAACACGGCTTCTGTCGTGCATTGCAAAGTGACGCAGTTAATTTCCGGAACGTCGTACGCTGCGCCCGCGGTTTCCGGGTCACTTGCAATTGTTAGGCAATATTTCACCGATGGTTACTATCCTTCTGGAGAAAAAATATCGGAAAACGCGTTGACGAATGTCACCGGTATGTTATTAAAGGCAGTGCTGATTAACGGAGCAAGACAACTTGAAGGTTTTGATACCTTGGATAATACTCCGTTGGAATCGGCACCTTCGATGAAAGCCGGTTTCGGGCGCGTGGATTTGGCAAACTCTTTGAAGCTAAAAGATATCGACTCGAACGTGCAAACCCCGACGAACATGTTCGTGATGGACGATTCTGGTTCGGCGTTCACGGAAGTAACGACATCATATGGCGCATGCTTGTTAATGTCAGAAGATTCCACGGAAACGTTAGCGATGACGCTGACTTGGTACGACGAACCGTCTATTTCTGGGTCGGATGGATCACTAATCAACGATCTCGATATTACGCTATATTATTCGGCAGATATGTCGGGTGAGTTTGAAGTGATTGCACCACTTTATCGCGATTCTCTGAACACGGTGGAGAAAATTGTGTGGTCGTATCCAAAAAGGGGTTTGTACTATGCAAAAATCAGCGCCTTGTCGCTCGTTAATGACCAAAGCTTTGCGTTTGTTGCTACCGGAAGCTTTGCAAAGGCTGAAGCAGTGCACGATATTTCTTCCTGTACACCACCGCCTCCCCCTCCTTCTCCACCTCCTCTCCCTCCTCCATTACCACCACCTTATCCGCCTCCTAGTCCACCATCGCCGCCGCCGTCGCCGTCTCCTAGTCCTCCGCCAATGCCTCCTTCTCCGCCTCCTTCTCCACCTCCTCCTTTTCCGCCTCCTTCTCCACCTCCTTCTCCGCCTCCACCGCCTCCTTCACAAGCCGCGGTGAAAGCGGATGTGCAGTTGATTGGATATTCCGCCGCTACGTTTGGATCTGCTCAGCAGGAACATTTTAAAGAAGGTGTAGCGACGTACTTGGATGTATCCCAGCAAGCTATCACGATCACAAACGTGACTGACGTACCAGCGTCATTGATGAAGCGCCGCCGAAACCTTTCCGCATCCGTGAGCGCCGTGAAAGTCGAGTTCACCGTAGAAGCGATGACTTTTGAAGACACCACCTCAATATTATCGAAACTTCTCAGTGGGACATCGTCGGATGAAATGACGGTAACACTTCAAGCGGTGAGTTTAGATATCTCTGCAGTGGTCGTTTCCACGGCATCAGTGAAAATACTTGCGCCACCGCCGGCGCCTCCACCGGTGTCTCCGGGAGGCGAGCAATTCATGTCCACCGCTTCGTGTGCGTCAGTAAAAATTAGAATTCAATTTTTTGTTTTCATGTTTGTATTTTTAACCTTAGCTTACTAGAAGTTGTTCACTTAGCGCGTTTATGTATTGTAAAAAATATCTATCGTCTATGTTCTACTATAGTCGGAATCACACGAGACTCGTTGCTGCCGTCGTCATCGTCGTCTGGGTACCAAATACCTGGATCTCTCGTTGCTCCCCAACGTGCATTACTCACCGGAGGTTGAGTTGGTATTGCCCTGAGAAATTGGGGATCGGCATCTGTCGGGGAGGTAGTGCTTGTATATGGATCGCGCAGACTTGCCGGTGCTTCCGGAGAGAATGGTTGCATGTGTGGCATAGCGCGCGTTCTTTGTAGCTCTGCGTCCTCCTCATCCGTCAACTGCCATACTTCGAACATTTGTCGTGAACCGTGTCCTGGTAAACTCCGATGAACCGCAACAGGAACGCCGACGTTTGCTTGACTCTCAAGACGTTTGGCCTCTGGTGAGCAGCATCGGGCAATTCTGCGCCTAAAGCAACAGATCAGGAATACAAATACAACAGAAAGTACTGCTCCAGCTATAGCTGCGGGACTTGCAGATTTAGCAACATCAGCGAGTGTTAACGGAGCTGGTCCAGGCGATGGCGGTGGAGGCGGCGACGGATTTGGAGGAGGGTAACTATACGTCAAGTCCCAGTTTATATCTGCTTTTACAGTATCAACAACATCGTGATACGAAGTTTTCGAAGAACTTGCACTCGCTAAAGGTCCAGTAGAGCTTAGCGAAACCTCTCCACTGTGCGACAACTCTTCAATTTCGGAAAGTAAAGATGGTGACTGTGACACCGTCGCAACCGCTGCGATACTTGCCAAGAAATCATCGATCGGCGCGCCATTAGCAATAGAATCTTTCAATTCTAAAAGTACCGATGCGGCATTTGCTACTGCCGCTGACATTGTCGCAACACCTTGCAACACTTCCGAGCCATCATACTCTGTATTTCGAGCATTCCGCGCGACATCCAACACATCTGTAACAACATCCGCAACGACTGCCGCGTTGTCAAAGTCTAACAAATCAGTTCTCATCAGCTCGTTTAGTCGCCGACGAGTACTCATCGCCTTGTTCTTTTCAATGCGTTCATATTGTGTAATCACACGTTCCGCAATTGCCTTGACGGTGTATGCCTCGCACGTAGACAAAGCTACGTTGGACTTTAAGCCACAAATAATTCTCGCAGTCGAAGCAATCAAATTCGCCAAATTCACGTTTGTTGTGGAAACCTGCACGTATTCTTCAATAACGTCATTTTGCGCTTCAGCTAAAGAATCTGTATCGAGCAAGTCCACTTTCGTATGATCCCATCCAAACGCAATCTTCATTTGGTCATAAGCAGATACTCGGGGATAGCTACCAATTTTTGACATCATAGCAACGAGAATTGTTGAAAGCGGCGATAGCATCGTTGCGCCTGGAGGTGCTTTCAATACTAAAAGTGCACTTGTTTGCCTCGTAAAGGCATCCAAACACGACGCACTACTTGTATCTGCCATCAATATCGTCGTCGCAACCGAATAACTCACCGTTGGGGAGATCGTGAAAGCACCAAACTCGTCTGTAGTTGTTCGCGGATCGATAACCAAATCCCGTTGTCCATTCTGATTTGTATCGAGATACACGGTGCACTTCGAGAGATACCCGCTGGCATACGCGCGACCCGAAATTTGCGCGAGTGGCGGCGGCGGAGAGGGTGATGGCTTTGCAGAGTCTGGCGGTGGACTTGGCGGAGGTGACGGTTTCGGACTTGGTGGCGGGGGTGACGGTGGTGGTGGAGGAGGCGAAGGCG
>Ga0255769_10001166_pt1 | contig 30608 bp, 85 predicted proteins | sample 041ome_9_FD_179637 | JGI IMG/M metagenome (GOLD analysis project Ga0255769, IMG submission 179637) | Coastal salt marsh microbial communities from the Groves Creek Marsh, Skidaway Island, Georgia - 041413US metaG (version 2) | ecosystem: Environmental > Aquatic > Marine > Intertidal zone > Salt...
GTTCAGGTTCAGGAAGTTTTCCTGTACGTCTTGGACTAAGGTGTGAAGTGTTTCGTGGTAAGTGGTGGTGTTGTTTCTCATACCCTTACATAACCATAGAACCGAAACCACGTCAAATTTTTTTTTACTTTTTTTTTACTTGTTTAAATTGAAATAACTTTCCACCTCCTGGGCTTCCTCTTTTGAGATCTGTCTTTTTTCGATACAGATTGCAAGAGCTTCCTTTAAAGTATAATTGAAACGTACCATGAGATAAGAAATTAAATCTTTTCCTTTTAATTGTTTTTCTTTCATTTTAAACCTTTTATTTTATTTAGTTTATTTATTATTTTATTTAAATTATTTTGTTTCCTATTTCGTTTTATTTAATTTGTTATTTAGAAGTGGGGGATTTCTCCCCCACTTCCTTTTGATTAAATTGCTCTTTCTAAGATCTCTCCATTTAGATTGAATTCTACCTTGTCGAATACTCTCTCCACTATCGTTAAATTCTCTTTAATGATATGAATTACTCCCCTTGTTCCATCGCACAATCTGAGGAGTTTGAGGAACTTGTGTCCTTTGTCGCTGAGATCCGCATATTCTTCTCTGTATCCTGTGCAATCATCGTCTTCCATGTAAGTCTCGATAATCTCGCTATCATATGCCCACTTGTAGAGTAGCCCTTGCTCTGTGTCCATGTTGTCGAAGTCTGCTGTCCAAATGGAATCTCTTTCGATCATGCTCAGGAAGCTCAGGATGTTGGTTGGTGTGAATTCTACTTTCATAATATATATCTCCTTTGGTTTGAATTAATAATTAACTATACTTTAGAGTAATCACAGATTCTGTCAATTGCGAATTTTTTTTTTACTTTTTTTTTATACAAAAGAAAAGGGGAGCCCGAAGACTCCCCCCAACTTTTTCACTAGTACCCAATACAAACTATTCAGAACAAAACACCTTGATCAACTCGTCACTTAAATGAATCTCAAGATCCATGTCGTTATCCAATTCCACTTCTAATTCTAATTCGAAATCTTCCATTATTTATTTCCTCCTATTTAATTTGTTATTTATTATTATTCTATTTAGTTTATTTATTTACATCCTCAAACAAATCTATTTGATATTTTGATTCATCTTCTAATCCTTTATGAATTAGATAAAAACAAACTAAACTATTTAATACAAACCATGATTCTAATATATACATTTTAATTTCCTCCTTTTATAATTTAATACCAAGCATTATAATTAACTGAATGATACTTGGTGTCAAGTACCTTATCTTGCTTTTGAATTGTTTCCATGATTGACCTTGCAAGTTCTAGTTCTACATACGGACGAAGTTCATCGTCTTCATCGTATTGCTCGACTAAATCAATCGAATCAATCTTGGCGACTAAATGAGTCTTGCTCACTTGATCCCCCCAAAGTTCTTCCTCTTCTTCTAGTTCGATTGAACCCTTTAAGAACAGGCAATCTTCATGATTAGAGAACACGTTCAATTCAAATGCTTCTGCATCGAATTCCTCAACTTGAATGTTTAATGTATCGTTCATAATATACTATTCGCACGTTCCGATGTGGATTGCAAATCTTTTTTTAAGTTTTTTTTAAACTCAATATCAAACAAATCAATTAAAGGATTAAGTAGCCAAGCGCTTTTGCTTTTCCTTTTAGTTGCTCGTTGCATTGCCCGAAGTATTCTATCTTGTTTATTCATTTTTAATAACCTACTAACTCTCCCGACTCGCAAGATGCTTGATAACAATGAGGTTTAAACTCTTCCCATTTAGATAAATCAACTGAACCATGTATACGAATCTTTTCGACAAGTTCTTCGGCTTCACGTTTTGCATTTCTTCCGAATGCTTGAAATGCTCGCTCTCCCTCGTTAATTAAATGATAATGTTTATCCTCATGTTGAAGTTCAATCAGAATCTCAGGAAGATAATAATACTCATCTTCTCCTAGAAATCTAACAAGATTCCCTTCTTTAACTAATAAGGTGTCGGCTACTGATAATGTTGTTCTTTTCATAAACCTAATAAACCAAACAAATCAAACCCTGTCAAATTTTTTTTTCATTTAATTATGCTTAACTCCTTCTAATTCTGATTCTAGCCACATTATAGCTTTTTGTCTAATGTCGCAGTGTGATACTTCAGTAAATACATTGTCATTGACTCTAAGATAAAGATCATTTCCGTTCTTTTTCTCTGTCTCTAAGTCGTTTGCTTCATACCACTTTTGGGCATAATCTATCATTCTTTGCTCCATGCTCATATTATTTCCTTTTATTTAATTTATTTATAGCTTTACTCTTTTTAATTAAATTTAAATGTTTTGTAATATCTAAATTATATAATTTATATTTGTATAGTATTTCAGCAATTTTCATTTCTTTTTGTATTTAGCTTTTCTCGGAATGATTTTCTTTTTATTCTTATGTGGTATAGAACTAATAAAAAATACTTTCTTTCTTATTGCAAGCTCTTTCATTAGTATTTCACTTCGATTCCAAGATTGCGCTTTGCCCAACGACGTACTTCGTGGATTGCTCGCTCGCTGAAATGCATTAGATACTGCTCTTCTGTCTTCGGATGCCGAAGGAAAGCTCCATTCTTTGTTTCGTGAAAAAGAACTCCGTTCTTCTTTAATTGTTTAATGACTTTCTTCATTCCGCTTGATTGGTGTTTATTGTTCATAATATACTTTTCGCATGGTTTTTGCTTAATTGCAAACTTTTTTTTCAATTTCTTTTAAACTAATCATTTTACCTCTCCAAGTTTCATACCAAAACTCTCCGTCTAGTATAAATAAAAAATTCAAATTGTTTTGTTCTATATATTCAAAAACTTCTAAACTCATGATTCCTCCTTTCTTAAATCATCTACAATTTGCGCAAGGTTTAATAATTCCTCCTCGGCAATTTGCTTTCCCTCATATGAAGCATTTTCGTTTTGAAGAACAGCAATGTAAATCTTTACTGCTGACTTCCATGTTGGTGTTAGGTCTATTGTTTCCATACCAATACAGAACCATATAATTTAAATAGAGTCAAATTCTTTTTATATTTTTATTTGAGTTGATACGTATAAAGCTAAAATAATTATTATTAACAATTCCATTTGGACCTTTCTATTTAGTTTATTTAATTTAAAACTAGCAAACCTAGCTCTTAATGAGCTAGGTAAGCTATAGGTTTTTTGCAACCTTTAATGAAACAAAGATTGCAGTTATGAGCCGCGCATTCCGCTAAAACTTTTCCGTCTTTACCTTTTACATAGGTTGCAGGGCAAACATAATGCCCGTCTTGCTCTGCTTTTTCCTTGCTAGTATAAACTGCAGTTCCTGCATCTAATCCGTCTACTTTTGGCGCAGGCTGATCAATTTCTAATGCGCTTGGCTTAAGTGATACGTTTGGCAAGCTAGCTAAATCTTTTAGCGCTTCCAATTGACTTGCTCGTACATACTCACGTGTTGGAAACCAAAAGCGAATTGTTGGAAAGATTTGGCAAATCCTTTTCCATGCTTTGATATATACAACATTAAATAAATCTCCGCTGTCATGAACTCGAAAAAGTTTTGTGTTTATGTTTTTAAGAGTTTTGCGGGTTCCGTCTTTCTTGTAATACTTTTTAAAGATTGCGCTTGCCATTGCTTTGACAAAAGTTTCTCCTTTGTCATTTCTTAAACTATCTACAACGAAGTCTGCTTTTTTCTGCAATGCATTCTTAGTACCAGGAAATTGATAAAATCCTTTGCAAGCATAACAACTTGAACAAATAAGTTTATCTAAATTGTCTTTTGCTTTAGCTAAAAGAATCTTAGCTGCAGGACAAAATTTTAAAGCAGGAAGGTTAAATCCAACGCAAGGCATCTTGCTTGGTTTTGATAATAATGTTGGTGTGTCGCTCATAACCTTACATAACCATATGATATCAATTGAGTCAAATAAAAAGATAAAAAAAAATCCTGCCCATTTCTGAGCAGGATTCCAACATAATAACTACACCAATATAATTTATATAACCAAACCTAAAGCCCAATGGTATACTTGACTCCTTTTAATCCAAACAAATTGCCCGCAATCTTTCTTTTTAGCTAGAACATAACCATTTTTACTTTCCTGCTCTGATAATAATTTAATTGCTACTGCTTTTTTATTTATTTCTGCAAACATATTTATTTCCTCTTATTTAATGTATTATTTAATGAATTCTAAATCTTCCTGCATGGTAACAACTTTTGTTACTTGTGCAATTTCAAACTCTTCCCATGGATCAAATCTAAGAATTGCTTCATCCTTAGAAAGAGCTTGTATCTTTGTTGAATATTCCTTCTCTCCATCTGAATAGATTATAAGGTAAGTTTTGGTGTCTTGTGTTGTTGTCATAACCTACATAACCATAAGAGTTAAACTAAGTCAAATAAAAATTTAAGTTTTTTTTATAAAGGAGAAAACTTATAAAACTCCATTTATGAACAACAAAATTAAACTCCGTACATCTGTTGGTACATATCCACGTCCACACCATCTAATCCTCTAGGAATTCCTCTTTCCGCGTCTTCCATCAATCCATTTATAACATCTCTAGCATTTTCTGCATCCATTGGTGCTAATTCATTTCTTGATTTAATTAGATTAACTTGTATTCCTTCTTTATTTATTATTACCTCTTCGTCTTCTTTTAATCTAAATTGTATATATTTGAGTGCTATATCTAAATCCTTCATATTATTTATTATATTTAAGATTTTATTTTATTCTAATCATCAAATACATTATTAACAAAAAAGTCTTCAACAACATTCGTTGCTTCAAGAGCATCGTCATCGCTATGGTTATTGGTAAGTGGATGTCTCGCTATATCGAGAACAATCTCTATTGCTTCTTCTAATTTCATTATATTATTTATTTATTTTATTCTATTTAAAACTGCTGAATTATCACTCCGCCATTACTTAATTCTAATACGACAGTTTCATCTCTGAAGAAATCAAGGACTTCGTCATCATCCTCAAATTCTTCATCCTCTAGTAAATGAGAATATTCTTGCTTTAATTCATTTAAATTAGAATACTCTGAAAATTCGCAACAAATTGCGATGACATCTAGCTCGGAATCGGGATTAACCTCTTCCAAGAATTCAAATAAAGCAATCCTGCCTTCTTCAGAGAAATTGCTTTCTCTATTCATTTCTGTGAATGCTCTAACGAAATCCCACTGTGATATTGTTTGGTACATAATATAATTAAATTAAGTTGTTGTTGTTTACTTTTTGGAATTGAAATCCTAATGACACTAGTGCCTTTGCATCATCTTTGTCAATAGTTTTTTTCTTGGTTAATTGAGCTATCACATCTTTATGTTCTGATACAATATAAAAATGAGTAGCTCCGTAATTTGATTTTTCTTTGTATAATATGGTTTTGTTGTTCATAATCCTAATAAAGCATATGGTTTAAGTTGTGTCAAATAGTTTTTTCTTTTTTTCTAAATATTCTTCCCTGGCTATTTTCCCAGTAGCTAAAGCCACTTCATAACCTATTCTCCTTAATTCAATCTTAATCACTAGCATTACTCCCTCGTGATCGGGAGAAGGATTTATCATCTCCTTTAATCTAATTGATTTAAATTCGTTGTATCTATTAATGAGATATTCCAATCTCTCCTTTGGTGTTATTTCTTCAATCTTCATACCTATACAAAGGGAGTGAATTCTTATTTTTCCGTATTTATTTTACTTTTTTTTGAATTATTTCTTATTTATTTAATTTATTTATTTCGGGCACAAAAAAACCTCCCCTATTTCTAGGGGAGGCTATCAACTTTACATTAATTTAAACCAACCAACTCATTCCAAACTCTGTGCATTAGATTAGAATCTCTACCCATAGTTAAAGAAGTTAATCTATTCTCTGAGGAACTAGAACCATCAGTCGAGCGAAATGTCTTACCATGATTTTGATACTCAGTAATACCATTGAGTAAATCCCAAGCAGTCTCACCTCTGTTACCCATACCATTAGTAAAGCGATTGAGAATTTCTTCTCTAGTCTTTTCAGCTCTCTTGCTATCACCTGCGAACAATCTGTTGATTGTATTCTTAGCAGTTGAGCGAGAAACCTTAGTGTCCGCTAAACTATAAATAATTTGTTTGGTTTCTGAATAAGTATCCTTGATGTTCTCAATTTCATTTAAAACATAAGCATCGAGCTTTTGCTCCATCTGAGCGGAGTGCTTTACTTTTACAGATGACTGAGTGTCTTTGGCTACCATACCATTGGTGCATACCAATCTTTCAAGCATTTTGTTGATTGTATGTTGTATAGAACCATCGAACGATGTCCAAAAGTAAACTAATTCATCCATAGTGTCGCCAACTTTAGGATCAATCTCAATAGCATTAGGTTTGCGAAGAGAAAGAAACAACCTGCGACCTCCTTTAGTAAAACCCGCTGTATCGAACTGCATATCTAAACTCTCACGAATTTGGTCTACATAGCTAAATGCCTTAGCAGGTTGCATTAATTTATATGTTTTGTTTACAATAGCGACAGGATTATCGTTGCCATCGAATACTCCACGATATGTTGGGAATTGTTCTATCGGGCGAAGAGTATAATCTTCAGAAGCATTGATGGTTTCGAGAACTTCACTTACTGATTCACAATTTGATACGTTTTGCATTTTCATTCCTTTGTTAGTGGTTATAATCATTTAACTATACCCACTATATTCTATATAAAACATAAAGTCAAATTCTTTTTTAATTAATTTAATTCAGGATCAACATCTCCTTGTAATTCATATAGAATGTCATGTTTTAACATTTCATTTTCAGTTTTAAGATCAATAACTGCTTTTCCTGCCGCGCCTATAATAACCGCAAATAAGTTAGATAACTTCTTAGATAAATCTTTATCTTCAAGATCGTCTATCAATCCCAATATCTGACCCGTAGATAAAGTCAACCAATTAGCGATGTTGTTATAATCTTCATTAATTAAATAATCCGCATGTTTGTCTATCAATTCGTCAAGGTTTTTTAAACCTTTTAAGAAGTCATTACATGCATCTTCTTTTTTGCTATCATCATCATCTAAGCTGTATTTCACTTATTTTAATTTGTTTAGTTGTTCGTCTATATTTATAATAGTTTCTTTTAATATAGAAATCAACTTATTTCCACCTTTCATTTTCTCTGCCTCAGTTAAGGCTTTGGTTTGAGCTAGTCGCTCGTCAAGTAAGTCATTTATTTGACCAAGGCGGGTTTTATACTCAACGGGATCGGGAAAATCATTTCGTCTCCTTTTCTTATATGGCAAACCCCATGCTGAGAAGTTTTCTTCGTGATAATCGTTATGATCCATATTATTTAAAAGAAGGGATTGTTACTTCTGCCCAATCCTCTATTTCCATATCTTCTGTATGAAAATAATTATTTGTATTATCCATCATAGATATCTCTTCTTCTATATCATTATTTGAATAATCTAAAACTAAATCGGCATCATCATAATTAGAGTCATCCTCAACAACACCCGACTCACACATCTTATCTATATATAAATCTATATAGTTTTCGGGAGCAGGAGTTCTGCCGTTTTGATTCATCCATGATACCATTGCTTTAATTGCTGTAATGTTGTTGTTCATATTTTTATTTTGGTTGATAAGTATAATCCGAGTAATATTATTATTATTAATTCCATATTTTGTTATTGTCAAATTAAAATGAAAAAACTTTTCTATCATCTAGAAGCACTGCATCTGCAGTGTGTATTGATGACCCGCCGTTCTTTTCATAAAAGAATTCGTTTTTATATGGATTGTAAGTGATCTCTGTCCCATGGCCAGCATTTAACATACTGTCGAATAACTCACTAAGATATCCTTTAATGAATGCATGAACATTTTTTCGCTTTTCTTTAATCACTTTTTCTCTTCCTTTTTGATTAACTATAAATTCACAATCAAATAATTTAATTAGATTAGTATGTGCTTTAACTAAACCATCTTGTTGTATCGACCAACATTGTTTATGTAGATTACGATATACTTTAATTGGTTTGTCGAGATTAATTTTGTATCTTGGGTCTGTAGCTTTGGTTAATTTCATATACCCAATATTCCATATATACAATATCCTGTCAAATAAAATTCAAAAAAAAATCCTCCCCCCTGCCAAAGGAAGAAAACAGAGGGGAGGAATAGGAGGAAAATAGTGTGGGGAGGGATTCCTGTATACCCTCAAGTTTTCGGCGTGAACAGCAGTTCAATGATTACCTACTTCCAACTACGATTAGACTTGGCATTCGTCCTACCTCAGACATTTGTCCATTGGCACTCCACCACAGAGAATCGCATACTTTAGCCCGCTCACGACAGGCTCAGTTTCAGTCACCCACAGGAAGGATTATAAGCCCTTCCAAATTGAATAAAGTCTAAAGTGTTCAATGCACGAATAACCAAGAATCAGTAACGGGTGGAATTTCTTCCGCGCGGTTCGGAGACATCCTCCGACTCTATGCCTTTAAACTTTATTTGAAATGTAAAAGAACGAAATATTTGAGACTATTTTATTTACTTGAGTTGTCTCTTCTCAAGATGACTTTAATTAGTAATTCTTAAAACACGTTTAAGATATTATCTATAATATCATGTTATTAATTATTTGTCAACTAAAAATACATTTTTTTCTGATTTATTTGGATCAAAGCAAACATAACATACTCCATGACCTGCTTCGGGGCAAACATGACCTTCATATTTAACATGAGATAATACAGGACAATCTTTATTTATATATTTTTCCCCTGCACATCCTATATTAAATAGAATAGATAATGTTATTAAGATTCGCATTGTACTGATTCTTCTTCTAATTTCTTTAAATCATATATTAAGTCGCCAAGCACTTCTAGTGCTGATTGAGCATTATTGTCTGCCCATTTAATATTTTCATTAAAGGTAATTCTAATCTCTTCTAATAGTTCTTTATTATTCATATAACAACAATACTAGAACAAATACAATCTGTCAAATCTTTTTTAAATTATTTATAAATTAATTAAATTATTTTAAATTCTGCTAAATCTTATAAAAACTTATATAATTTATTTAGTTCTGTAATGCCTATATATTTGGCGAAGTATGCACAGAACTCTGCAACTTGTGCGGGATTCCATTCTTCCTTTGTCATTGTCTCTCCTACCTCAAGGTAGTGTCCGTCTTGCCACATTTCTGTTAGCTCTATATTATTTGTTTTATTTAATGTCTCCATATTTATTATTTGATTTATTTTAAATTCTTATTTGTTTAATTTATTAGTGGGTTCTGAGAGGCTCGAACTCTCGACCTGCCGATTATGAGTCGGATGCTCTAACCAACTGAGCTAAGAACCCCTATAGTAAATACTTATTTATTTCTTTATCTAATTTTTTTGCCCTCTCATCTAGTTCTTCTATAAAAAATAATAATAACTTATTTGCGCGCTCTTCTAATTCTTCTCTTTCTTTCTTTTTCAACTTCTTATTATTTAATTCATATTTAAGTTCATATATCTTATTTCCTACATTAGATAGAAAGGTTATATGAATGTCAAGCAATTTATTTAAATCTTTTTTCTCTTCTGTATTTAAATTAAAGTAATCTAAATCTATTCCTTCTTGTAATGATTTTAATTCATTTATGTAATCTTCTTTTTCTTGATTAAATTCTTCTAAATTTTTTTGCATTTTTTTTTGCTTGACTAAATTATAAATTTATGATATAATGAGTATTTGGATATATTTAAGTCGCGCAGTCCTATATAACCACTTAAAAATTAAATAACATCCTTAATATTAATTATATTCTTTGTATATATTCTCTGTTATAGAAGTTATATATAATCCCTGTATAAAATGTATATAAGATGGGAAGAAGGATATAGAAGAATAAAGGAAGTAAAAGGTTAGCTTTTAGACTCCTTCTTTTTGAGTTGTTTCTTCTTATATTTAGAGGTTTCTTGTAATGTACTATTCAAATGGGTAAAGTCATGGAGAAGATGTTCTCTAGGTTCGTACTTTTTGTCTTTAGGAACAATTGTTTCGTAAACCTTTCCTGCACAAAGTTTTGCGTTTTGAATCGCCCATGACTTTATAGTCTTGATGGGTATGTTAGGAATATTATGGGAATAGCTTCCTTGCCATACTCCATTAGCGTTGAATACTGAATATCTCATATATGTTACAATAATTTATAATCTATTTATAATATACTTTATAATTTATAATTTGTCAACTACTATTTCTAATTAATTTGCCGATTTCATTCATCATCATAATTTCTTTAAATGCAGACCTCAATATCATCTTTTCTTTAATTGATAATTCATCCCAATCAGATAAATCTTTATTCATATCTTTTAATTGATCTATAAAATATTTTTGAGCTAATTCGTCTTCATTAGAAATGCACGCCGAAACATTATCTATTAATTCCTTTACTTGCATATCAGTCAACATTGCTAAGATATAAATTTCTTTGATGAGATGCCCAACCATCCCATTCTCTGATGCAATTAATTAAATCTCTAACTTCGTACCATGACATATAAGAACCAATATCTGAATGACCTAGTGGTATATTGCCATTAGAGTCCCATACAAGCACCTCAAAGGTATTTGAATCTCTTGATCCGTAAGTATCCTTGCCTTGAATGATTGAAAGGTTAATATCTCTGATTTGAACGGAACTGCTCCATAATAAATCATCTGCACTAACTACTCGATCTGTAACCCTCATTTCGATTTATTTAATTTATCTTGTTTCGCTTGTTGTAACATAGCATACTTTCTTGCATACTCTTTTTGTTGTGCCATGATTGAATCTTCTACGAAAGAACCGAAGTCATGCCATTTCCTCTGCATGATATAAGTTCCGTTGATTACATTGTTTGCTATGTGTGATTTTAAGGCTTTACTCATTTTTCGCAATAATTTTTAAGGTTAATAATTTTGTTTATGATCTATAAAAACACATTTTATCAATCATGTCAAATAAAAATTTATAATTTTTCTCTTATGTTTTCGGGTAAGAGATAAAAATCTTTTGCACTTACCCATTCTGTAATATGTTCGCGATCATCATCGTGCTTTTCATCAAGCGCATCACATTCATCATCGGTTAAATTTAAATCATCATTGAGTATATTGAATTTAGTTTCATTTAAATCACATAATTCAATGTAACAACTACTCATAGGTATTTCTTCACTATTTAGAGGTTTTACCTTGACATTATCATCAAAATGAATAGCGCCGTCTAAATTCCAAAATGCTTGTTCCATGCTTTCTCCTTCGATAAGAGCATATCTAGCACCTTTAACACCATCGCAATCACCCCAATCTACTAAATAAAACCCTCTTTTCTTGGGTTGTTGTGGTTGATTAAAACCATCTACATAGTTTTTTAATTTTAATTCTCTTTTTGCAGTTGTCATTGTTTTTCGTAATATACTGAATTTTTGACCTCTAAAACATTTAATTTATCTTCAAACTCTGCTTTAATAGAATCTGTATCATATACTTTAGTTCCATTATCTAAATAATGATATAATTTAATTGTCATTGTATCATTGTCAAGTTCGTCTTGCATAGACTCTTGTAATTTCTGAAAATATGATTCGCTCATTTACTTTCTCCTATTTGAAAGTTTTCCACATTGCAATGAAATAATTCTTCATCTTTTTCCATGATTGCAACAAGATCATCGTAGACATAACTCATAAGATCATCTAAATCCATATCATCTACAATTTTTTGTGCTACTGACATTACATTTTCGTCTGTATAATCCATTACTTACTTCCCCCATTTATATTATCTAATTCGTTTTGTTTTTCTTGTCTTCTCATCGCTTCGACAATTTCTCTGTCAAGTAAATCATTTATTCTGCTCATATCTTCTATTTGAGTATCAAAGTAACGATCTATAAGATCAGCAATTTGATCTGCACATTCATTAAATCTATAATCATATCCACCATTTGAGGGTACTTGAAATGTAATTGGTTCTGTTTGATATTTCATAATGACAAACTAGCACACAAGATTCTGCGCGTCAACACCTTTTTTAATTTTTTCCATAACTTGGTCAAGAAAAACATTTGAATAAGTATCTCCATTACCCCCTAAGTTCCAACGAGTTACGAGTTCGGGATCGTTTGTGTTGGATTTCCAATCGTAAATAGTTACAACATCACCTAAATGATTTTGTAATACCCACTCACACAATGTCTTGTCTCCTCTGCCAAACGTAGGCAAACCAAATAAATTAATTAAATTAAAATAGCTTGTTTCGATTGTATCTTGGTAACAAGTTCCATTTGTTTTATTAAATACTTCGTCCGATCTTAATGTTTTCATATTATTCATTTTATGCTTGGCAATATTCATTTAAGTAAATTCCTTCACTAATTAATTCATCTTCTGTGACTTCGATATATTCTTCTGCTTCGGTGCAATATACCCAATATGTTCCTGTGTAAGAGTCGTATGCCATTTTTTGTTCCATGTCGATTTTCCCTTTCTTTTTAAACGTGTTTTAATAATATGTACTCAATATAAACACATTAACTCATACCTGTCAACCATAAATCTTCATTTTCTTCATTAATCATAAGGTTTCTACCTTTCCGTTGATAATTTCACTTAATTCACCTATATTGTCAACGATTTTGATTGATAAATCTTCTATATCATAATCTGATAAGATAGAACCCCCTTGATCGGGATCATCTATTTTATATAAATAACGAATAATATCGTCTTTTAATTGTTCTAATCGTTTTTCTTGTTTAAGTTTTGATATGTCTGTATAAACTACATTACCATCTTCATCTGTATCTACTATTCCACTCATTTTACTATTTCTAATTTTAACATTTCGTATTCATCTATCAAATGCTCTAATTCATCCTCTGTATAATCTTTAAGTAATTTAATATTCTTAAATGCTCCATCTACATAAGTTCCACCCCCATTCCCATCATTGAGAATCTCTATGCCTTTTATGTTTGTCTTGCATTGATACCCAAGACCTCGATTTGTTTCAAAATATCTTACGCTTGTTACTTTCATAGTTCTAAATTTGCAGTTATTGTTATATCTAATACGCCGTGATTCATTTGACTATCAACATTAAAACCTAAATCAATTAGCTTGTCAATGATAGAATGTCGATGATTCCAAATATCTCTATCCCAATTATAATGGTCGCAAGTAGAAAGAGTGCATGAGCCATATTTATTAACAACTTCAATTCGTTTATTAATAATTTGATTTAATTTTTCTTTTAATTGTTTCATGCTATTTCCAATCTATAATAACCATTTTCAATTAATTCATCATCTGTTAAACTATCAAGACCATTATAATCTTCATAAACTTCACGAATATATTTAAGAGGTTTACCAATGTATGATGTTATGCTATAATCTTCTTCTTTATGTAAACCATTTGATTTGTCTGCTTCAAGAATATAATCTAGCATTTTTTGTGGCTCAACATTCCATACTTTTTGTACTTTCATTGTATATAATCCCTTTCTTGTAAATATTTCTTAAACTCTACGCGGAAATCTTCTAACCAATTAGGGCAATCTTCAGCAATTTCTGCGACAATCTCCCAAGGATCACCTATAAAGTTGTCGATGTCAACATCATAATACATTTTAATTTGCTCTATTAATGGCATATCTTTGATGTATTCTTCAAATGTTGGTAAGTGATCCAAAAAACCTTCCTCTCTAAATAATTCTCTGACGTGTGATTGTAAATTAATTTTTTTCATTGTTCATTTTATTTCCTCGCAACCAAAAACTCCCCTATCGCCATGAGTGTGACGAGTGTGATATTTACTTAAAACTTGTTTGTCTTCGGGGATTGGGTAAAATAATCTATCTGCTCCATATTCATCTAGTAAATCTTCAACAAGAGTTTCCGCATGAGTTGCATCCTGCGCATTTACTTCAATATATCCACCGATCTCTTCTGTTATTGATAATCTAAATTTTTTCATTTATTCCACTCTATATCTTTGTAAGTTATTTCTTCATTAAATACAAAATTATATAAACTGACTAATTCTACTATTCCGCAATCAGCAATGTAATCTTGTAATTTGACTATAATTTGTGTTTCTTTCATGTCGTTAAAGTAGGCTAATTTGCATGATATGTCAAGCATTTTAATGGTTTTTTCATAAAAGGTTTATGTTTATATAGTTAAACAATAATTTTGCATCTTTTATCATGCGTTTATTGCAATCTACCCCCTGCATCTAATACATTGCGAAGACAACTTGATTGACCTGCTCGCGCAGTAACTTTCTTAACCTTGGCAAATGCACTAGGATCATTAAAAGTTTGCATGACCATTGTCGATTTGTCAAGATAAACATTCATACCCTTGCGAGGTATAGAGTTGGAAACCTTGATGCCATGATTTATTGATTTCTGTATATCTGCTAAAAATGCTTCTGCCGTATTCATAATTATATCTTCGCATATCTCTTTCTACTTGTCAAATAAAATTTTAAAAAATTTTATTTAATTTTAATTAATTTAAATTTCTTGTAACCATTCGATTACATTAGCTTCATCATCTTCTTGTTTTTGAATTGCATCATATAAGTTTTCTCCATGTTGTGTTTCAAAGAAATTAATAAAATCTTGATGTTCTTTGTTGGAGTAATCAAATAATTTTTCTGTTTCAAACCAATGATTTGTATATTCATCCTTTAATTCAAAATATAATGTTAGTTTATGTATCTTGAAGTCTTGAAGTATGGCATAGTCGGGCAAATTATGAGTTCCACCTGTTCCCCCTGTGCAATGAGTTCCTGCATAATCAAAAGAATCGTTATCAATGCACCAATTCGCATCTCCCTCGATATTTGCGTAATACTCTATGCCGTTTTCATTGAATTGAAATCCGTCTAGTTCAAATGATACATTTTCTTCCATGATTCTACCCTAATGTAAGTTTGAATTATTGTCAAATCTTTTTTTAATTACTTTCTGCCGTTCTTCTATTGTGATAGTAATAGACCTTCTGACCATCTTTACCTAATTTAGCATCTACAATAGCAAAACCCAAACCATTTAAACAAATTAATTGGTGTTGTGTAACAAAATCTTCACCTGTTAAACCTCTAATGTTATCTTTATGAATAGAAACAACTTGAATTCCTATTTTATTTTGTGGAGTCTTAACTCTCGATATAACTATTTCGTCAAGTGAAAATTTAATCATCCCAATTCTCCCATTCTTTTGTTTTGTATGAGTAGAACATTCTTGGAGAATGCGAACCTAATTCGTAATAGAACCAACTAGAATGTTTATTTGAATAAATAAGTGGGTAAAACTCTTGAGTCGTAAATAACCAACCATGTTTTTCATCATAAATCCATCCATTAACGAAGGGTGTGTTAGCTACATTAGTTAAAGTAGAAACCTCTTCTTTATAAAACTTAATAATATCTACATTTCTGTAATTTTGAGCTTTAGCTCTCATTAAAGAGTCTTCAAGATTCGCTACTTTTTCTAAAAGCTCAGAAAAAGAAAGTTTTTCATCATTAATATCAATTAAATTGGTATATGAAGATAATAATTCTATAACATCTAAAGAATCTAATGATTTATTATAAATTCTAAAATCATCCATAAAACCATTAAAGCAAGAAAACTTAGATGATTTTTCATTAATGACAGGACTAAATCCAATATATAAAATATTAGGATTATACAAATTAGCAGGGTTATGTGAATAAAATATATCTTGCAATACTCCATTTACATATATTGATGTCTTTCTTTCAGCAAAAGATAGTGTGTAAAAATTCCAATTCGAGTAATCGTTTAGAGCAGAATGCCAACCTGCTCCAAGTCCTTGATTGTTACCTTTGTTTAGATATAAAGCAGAATCATCTAAATAAAGCGAAACTGCACCCCAAAAAGAATCTTGACCAAGGTAAAATAAAGGAGACGATTCAATAGATAAAATTTTAGACCAAAAACTTATCGTAGCTTCTTTCTCTATTTTTTGAGAAGGAATAAAAGCAGTTATATAACTATTAAATCCACCAAACTTAATAGCAGAAGAATTAATATCATGTCTATCTGCCACAAGAGACACATCTCCATGTCCAAATGAATCGGACTTATAAACACTAGAATCAATAAGAGTCTTTTCGTTATCCATGAAATCCATATCTAAGTGAAGAATTAAATTCTCATCAAGAGATGATCCATAAACAGAAACACAAACAAACAAAAATAAAAATAATTTTTTCATACTAAATAAGATAAAACAATTAAACCTATAATAATAATTAATAACTCCATTAATCGACCAAATAAGAAATAATAAAAGAGATGAGATAATTAGTATCAATAAATGCTCGTTCAAAATCTTTAATGTTCATAAAAAACGCTATACTTTTTTTATATAAATTAATTTGATCGAACAAATCTTTATCTTGATATTTTTCTTTAAACTCTAATTCTAAACCTGTTAAAGTAATTAAGTTTTTACTAAGACTTTTTTGTGTGTTCATGATTTCTTTTAATTAAAGCATTATGTATAATGTTTCTAGTGGGTTTATCCAAGTATCTACCTTGTTCATCTTTTGGGATGCCTTGCAATACTTCCGTATAATCTAAGTCTAAAACTTTACAAATACATTTCATCTTTCTTAATATTCCAATATTTTTATATCTTAAAATTGCCCAAACCGCATCAGCAGTTACATCGTCACAATTTTCCAATAATTTATCTAATTTAGCATTCATACTTCTATTTCATATAAATAAAGAGGTCTATCGTCATCACATCTGACGAAATAATTAGTTTCGTTATCAACTATGTTCATAATTTCAGAACAAGTCAACTTTTCATCTCTTGAAACTTTAAGATCAGCAAGATGTTTTAATGTTACTTTTTGACCACTATGTAAACGATTACCAATATAAACATTGTATGCTTCGACTAAATCATTTTCTGACGTGTCATCATCATCTTCAAATTCTTTAGCTACAAAGTCACGATGTTCGTCTTCAGTCCAATCAGAATCATCATCATCCCACTCGCCTTGATCTACCCAATCGTTTTCATCTTCTTCGTCTTCATCGAAGTTGACGTCATCATCTGATCCATAAATAGGTTTATTAGCCTCGTAGACAGGTCTATTTAACTCTTTGCGAGTATCTGTAATGTCAGACACAACTCTGTACTTTGAGACACGTAGCTTTTGGAAGTCACAATCAGTTGGAACGGAGACTGCATCAGCAGGATCAAACTCTACAACAAGCAATCTACCACTTTCTCCTGCCCAATTATTGGCATAATCGTATGAGCCAACATGAAGACCGAAAGAGCAATGGTTGTCTCTGTTGTCATCTACACAACGACGTGCAACTTCGATAGTCGCGCCAACTTCATTGAGAATTTGATGACGTTCATTGGTTTCACCTTGAACAACGATTGTATCGGCATTGCCTGTGCTACTCCAATAATCATCTTGAACACCTTTGTATCCAAGACAAAGACCTTCGGGAGTTGTGGGTAAAGATTTATAACCAAGAAATGTGTATAATTCTGCAACACTATTGGCACTTGGATTGGCTTGCAATCTAGTAATGAAATTAACGATTGGAGCAGAATCTTTTGCACCTGCACGAAGCATTTCAATTAATTTATCTACAACAACACCATGAAGACGATGCCCCTTGTAATAAACAACTTCGTCTTTAACCTCGATGTCGCCTTCTACAAAATCTTCAACTGACTTGGCAATGTCAACTAGATCACCTAAACGATCATATTCACCATCAAGAATAGCTTTCTTGGCATTGTGGAAATTAGGATGATCTTTGCGGAGAGTATATGGTTTACCTTCCCAAAAGATTGTGAGTGAATTTTCGCTTTGTATGTATGGAACTTTATTCATAATTTTTAGCTTTCTGATTTAATGTTATGTTAAGAGTATAGATTGATTTTTTTAATAAGTCAAGATTTTTTTTAAAAAGTTTGGAGAGGGGATTTTACTCCCCATCTCCATTTTTATCACACAAATTGATATAGTCTTCAAACTTGGTTTGAATATTGCCATGTCTGTAATGATCTTTGACTGCACCATAGTAAGAAATGGAATCGGCAATAAAACTTAAAAGAGAATACTTGTTTGTTACTTTCTCAATAGTTTCAAGCATTGATTCTGAATCAACGTCAACATCTAAAGTATCCAATAACCATTGGCGATCATGTAGAGCAATATACATAACTGAAGAAGATGCTTTTTGCTTATGATCTGCGGTATTGATTACTGAGCAGATGTCATTTACTTGATGCAAAAGATGATCTTCAGAGAGGAAATTTAAATTCATATTTGGATTAACAAACACATTTTCAATAGGACTAAGAGAGTCCATAATTTTTTGATAATCTGATTTGGTTTCCGAGGTTAATACCCTTCTGAATGTAATAGAGCAATCTCTTTTGTTCTCTCTAACATATTCCTTGTAATGGTCAAGCATAAAATCAGCAAAACTAACCCAATTAGATTTATCTAATTTCTTAACATCTGCTTTGCGAACACCGAAGACAACTAAATTTGCCAACTCTTCGTTATCTACTGACTTGCCAACTGCGCGAACTTGACTAGATAAACTATATACTTTATCCAAGTCCCATAATTCATTTTTAGGGCAATCAATTTGATAACGAGTGATTGGAACATAGATTAATTTTCCATCAACAGAACCTTCCATATCTCCTGCTTCAACAGAATTAATTGGATCATTGACATTTGACCAATAATCTGCATTTTTATGAGCATAACCTTTTTTCTTGACCATTTTAAATAATGGTATAGACGCTCTGCTCTCTCCACTTACACGATTGTAGACAGGTTTTTCTTTCTCAATTTTCGATGCGTAACGAATATGTTTTGAATCAATTAAATTGAAATTCCATTCGTTATTCATATAATCAATACCATCTTGATTGGCAGGATTAATGAAAAAGATTTCTTGTAAATCTTCATCTTCATTGAACAATGTTCTAGCACGAAGATTGTTGCCATGAGAAGAATCTAAATCTTGATATACAAACAAATAATTGTCTTGACAAAATGCTTTGTTTTGCTTACTAGAAAATACTTTGTAACCATTGCGAGCATCATTGTCTTTGGTTCTGATTGATCTAGTAATGGTAATGTTATCTGATTCGTCATAAGGAACAGAGAAATGAGCATTTTCAATCTTTACGCCATTCCATTCAAAAGCATTATCAAAAATCCTGCGCATTGAATGAGATAAACTATTGACTATAACTGCATGATTTCTTTTTGCTTCCCACAAATCTGCACTATCTGCAAGTTTCAACTTAGCGATTTCAAGAATTTCTTGACTTGCATTATACAATGCTTTGCATAATTCTTTTTGTGTTGCCTTGTTATATTCTAATGCTTCACGACTATGATGCAACTTTACAGAACCTATTGGCATACGAAGATAGAAGTTTCTTTCTTCTAATAATTCACCTACGATTTGTTTAGCTTTATCGTCTTTAATAAAGTTACTTACATTTACCGCACTTCTGTCGAGACGATAAGTAACTCTACCCATGATAACATGACAAGAATGATTATAACCATAATATCCATTATCATCATTTTCTAAGATAAACCAATTATCTTTCTCGCTTTTTAATGAAGTTTTAACTTCGGGAATAAAGTCATCTTCTTGACCAATAAATTTTGGCAATTCATCTTCAGGAAAGAATCTGAAAAATTTCTTGACAACATCAGTAAATTCTGATATATCACCTTCTGCAACTGCAACTTCGATAGATAAACCTGTTGGTTCGTTGCTTGGTTCTTCATGCAACTTAACAATCTTAGTGTCATCATCATCATTTACAAATACATTGTAAGATGTTTTTAATCCACCATGATAAGATACACAAGTGAAGTTGTCACCATAAGATAATGGAGCAAACTTACCGATACCGAAAGCACCGATATAATTGTTGGATTCACGCTTGGTTGACTTACCATACTTAGAGTAAAGACCGAAAACATTTTCTTGGCTAAGTCCACCCCCGAAGTCACGAACTGAAAAAGTTGGATTCATAGTTGATGGCAACTTGATCTCGATTTGTCGAGTTACTCCTGCTTCCTTGTTTGCATCAAGAGCATTAGCACTAATCTCACGAACTACCGCAAGACGAGTGTTAGAATAATTGTTACGAAGAAGAGATGCTACATAACGCATATCTTCCGCATCAATAGTGCAGTTGACTTGTTCAAAGTCATGTGATTGAACTACTTGTTCTTTACTTTTTTGTGTGATAATCATTTCGCTTTACTTTCTTTTTTGTGTGATAAAATTTAAACTATGCACTTAGTATTGCATATATAAAATGGTATGTCAAACTTTTTTTAAAAATTTTTTAAAATTCTTTTTCAAGAGGCTAAAATCATGTTTAATGTTTCTACCGCACTCTCATGTTGTATTCTTTCTTTCTTGGAGATAAAGAGGGGGTCATTGCATTTTGGACAACGATATTTGTAATTTTTTCTTAATCTGTGCATACCATAATGTATTCCGCATTTACAAGTGTGATTGTATTTGTAATGATCTTTTGGCTTATTTAAATTATCTTTAGAACAACTTTTTGCAATAGCACCAATTTCTCTGCAAACTTTTTTCCATAATACACCATGACCCATGCCCAATTTACCATAACGAACATAAGCTAAACCATGAGCAATTTCATGCAATATAGTGTCTTTAACATCTTCTATGTCATTTAACTCAACATACCATTTAGATAAAAGGATAAGTTTTCTGCGGTAGCTACAAGTACCTAAAGCATTTTTTTTGTTTTGCCAACGAAACTTCCAATCATAAGGAAGATCATGCTTATACATTAAATAATTAGTTAATCCTTCAGCTTTTCTTAAATTCATAAAACCACAATAACCCTTTGAATTTAAATTGTCAAATTAAAAATTTAAAAGATAACGACCAAAATCTTCGCTAATGGAAGCCACAAACTTACGTAAACAAATTAAATTAGATTTTGCTTTGTATATGTATTTAGCTTTCAACCAAAAATCAATTTTCCTTTTGTATCTAATAATTTGTTTAAGTTCAGACCATGTAAATTTAGAAGAATGCTCATTGACAAAATCAATGATATTTAATTTCTCATCTTCAATATCCTCTAAACCATTTTCTAATATAATTTGATCCATTTTATTTAATTTGTGCGAGGAAATTGTTCACGCTCATGTCTAAATGCAAATTAATTGTTTTAAGCGCTTCTTCAAACTTTGTTCCATCAGCTATGCTATCTAAAAAATCGTTCATCAAATTCAAGGCATAATCTTCAGTTATTTGTTCTGAAGCTATTAAATCTTTCATTCTAGCAACTAGACTACTATATAATTTATTTTCATCCTTCATCGTTAAACAATAAAATACAAAAGAAAAGAATTGTCAAACCTATCCCTGTTAATACTGAAATTAATTGCAATATTTCTACAATATCTGTTGTCATTTTAAATGAGATGGTTTATTGTTTGCGGTTAATTCTTGCTCTATGTCAAGCAAAATCGAATCTGCTAGTTTTATTTGGTCATAATTACGATCACTTATTTCAACACCATTATTTAATTCATCAAGAATCAATTCTGCCGAACTAATTATTTGATACAAGAAATATTCTTTTTCGCTTAAACTCATTATGCTACCATTAAATCATGCTCAAGATGATGCTCGACAGATTCTCCATTATTAAATGGAATAACAACTTCGATAATAAAGTTTAAGACTGAATTTGTGATTTGAGCTATTTCTTCTAAGTTTTGAGTAGACATATAATTTGAGTCTCCTTGTCCACCATAAGCAATTCTGTAACCTTCACAAACAGGAGCAATTTTGCCCACTTTTTGAGTGGTATAACGACCATTCGAGCCTTGTACCCATTGTGTTCTTTGATGAAAACTACCTACATAAACAAGAGCATCTATTGGTGAAAACATATTGCCTACACTATCGTTTTGTGCTACATAATCTATAAAATCAATATCGGCAGTTGGAAACGGAGTTTTTAAATCTTTTAATTTAACATGAACCGCGCGATATTTGTCTCTATCGTAATAAGTATAGGGTTGACCATTCCATGTTGTTTTGTGTTTTGACGCCCCGCCCGTGAGTCTCGCCATATCATGGTCACGATCAGCCTTAGTAGAATAACTTAAATAATTTGTACTTGGCACAAGTTTCTTTACTAAACTATTGCTTTTAAACATAATGTCCGTTGGTTGCCAACGATTCCATTTAACTCTACTTCTCTCAAAGAATTTCATAATTTTCGCTTTCTATTTTATTGATTAACTTTAAATGATCTCGCAACATTTTGCAAGCACTTAATACTAATTTATTTTGATCTGTACTTTCGCCAATAGCAGAAACCTCTGCTTCATTAACGACTAATTCTAACGCTTCTTCTAATGTCATAACTCTACTAAAACACAAGGATCACACTTTGTCAAACTTTTTTTAATTTTTTTTAATTTGATCCGAAAAGATTATTCCATTCGTCTCTAATTTCAATATCGGGTACTTCATCAAGAGGAGTATGTCCGTACAATAACATATCAATGATAGATGAAACATCCATGTTCATTGCCTCTTGTTCTGCTAGATCATACCTCATCTCATCTACTGATGGTTCGCTCTCTCTTGTTTGTCTTTCTGTCGTTCTCATAATTTAATCTCCCTCTCTTGTTGCTACTACCAATAACTTAACATCGTCTTCAGTTCCTGTCAAACCAAAAAGTTCAACAACATGATGAAAGATTTCGCCATCTTCGGGCGCGACACTAATCCATGAGCAGTTTTGTTCTTTGCCATCAACATCATTGACGACAACATCCCACTCATGCTCTACTAATCGAGCTTTTTGATATTTAGTTAGCTTCATTTACTGCCTCATTTTTATTTTCTAAATCTAATTCTAAGGATTCTAGTTTATTATACAATTCATCTAATTGTTTATTTACTTTCTTGATCTCCGTAAAATTATTAGGTTCTTGAGAGTCTAAATAATCTGATTGAATTTCAAGCAATCTGATCTTTTTATTTAATTGTATAATTTCATCTGTCATATTTATTGATATTTATATATTTATTGTTCATTGATTGAATCCCAATCAATTTCTGTTTGTTTTACTTTCCATGCAATCTCGCCATTTGTGGGATCAGTATATTCAATTTGAAAATCACAATCATCAAGAGTTTTGTATGGATCATATTCCCTAACTATTTGCTCTGCTTCATCTCGACTTTCTGCTTCAACATAAAAGCAATTAATTATTTTAATTCCTACACAATATTCTTTTTTCATTCTTCTTCCTTTAATGCTTTCTTTTTTAATTGTTTTAACGATTCGTAAACTGATTTCCAAGAATCTTTACCTTTCTCCATCTCGGAAATGTATTGCAAGACTTCATCTATACATTGCGAAACAGGAACTTTAACTCTTAACATTTTCATTTTTATTCGTGTGTGCATTTTGCTCCCCAATCAAGTGAAGCATCATCATTTAAATCGCAAGCAATTTCAATGTTAGTAATATTATGCCATGCTTCATCAGCAAATATTTTACCATTAGCCTCTAAACTTGGCTCTCCAAACCATTTACGAGAATGTTTATTAGAAGCAATATGACGTGCGACAAGCTCAATATCACTAGCAATACAATCCAAGCGATGTCGAAGCTCAAGATTTTCTTTCATCAATCTCTCTAAGTTATCTTTGTGGATTTTATCTTCAACTTCTTTTAGATAAGTATAAGCATTCTCTTGTTGCTTTTCTGCAAGAGTGGCATTTACTGAATCTTCGTAAGTTGGGTAATCGTCTCCTATAATTTCATTCATTATCTAATTCCTCTATTTTTTCTTTAATTGCATTTTGACATAATTCATTAAATGTTATATTTCGCTCATGTGCGAACATCATGTACTTTAACAAATCTTTATCGTCAAAGTCAAGCTCAATCGACTCATATTTTACTTTTGTTAATAAAAATCCACCATCTTGCTCGACAAATTTTATTTCATCACCTTCTTCCCAACCTAATCTGTCAAGTATATCATCAGGAATATTAAAAAACAATTCACCATCTTCTGTTTCTTGTAGTTTTAATTCATTCATACGCTAATTAGTTCTTTGATTGTTTCCATGCTATTTATCTTGATATATTCTTAAACTTTTGTCAACACTATAAGGTTCTACATCTCCATTTTGAACGATTTTTTTATCTTCGTAAGGAGCGACAATTCTTCGATAAAATTCAGAGCTAACGCAAGATAAAACTCCCATAACATCATTACAGGCTTGATAGTTGTGATTAGAGTTTTCTAGGTAATTAGATATAAGCTGATGGATTGCATAATTTAATTCACCCGCATTGGTGATTTTACCTTCTTTAACTTTTAATTTCTGAGATGTGGGTATGTATGGCATATTAATGTACCCTTTTTGATTCTGCTTCTTCTCTTGTCATCTCGCCCCTAATAAATGCACCGAAATCATCATTGTCTAAATGAGAAGTATCAATAGGCTTGACTCCAAACTCTCCTATTAATTCAAGTTCTTTGATTCTTTGGTTAAGTCTTTGATTCATCTGTTCTTTTAACTCAAACATTTGATCTACAATGTCTGCAATAAGAGGATACCCTGCAAATTCATAAAGGCGAGTATCTAGCCCACTTTCAGAATCGTACATACTTTTTAACTTTATTATTTCTTCTGATTTTGTCATAACTTGAGTTTGTGGTATTTTTTTGTATTTGTCAATAATTATTTTGATTGTTGATTAGTTTTTTTTATACATTCGATGTTAGATTGATACATCTCGGCTTGACGCTTGATTAAATCTTGATGATGAAACTTAATTTTATTTATCGCGCTAGACTCTTTAATCTTCTTAGAAACTACTTCATTTACCCAACATTGAACCTCTCTTTGAGTTAATCTATAAGGAAAGTTTCTACAAAGAAACTTATAGAAACGCCCGCTAATTCTGCCTTCCTTTTTCTTTTTAATTAAATATTGCCTATATTTGCAATTTTGTGGAGTGTGAATGGTTTTCATAAATCTTTATTTAGGTTATCAAGTTTAGGATCGGTTAATTCCATAGAATCCTCTTCTGATTCTTTTTCTCTTTCTTCTATATAGGTTATTTCTGCATTTTGTCTCCATGCCTTACTGATTTCCCAATCAGCATCTACCTCTTCAAATACTCTTGTTTCTGCTTCGTCTTGCGATTCTGCATCAATAAAGTACGTGCGGTAAGTTGTGCTTGCTATTTCAATTTCGTATCTTTTTATTTCTCCCATTGTATTTCTCCGTTTTGATATGTAAAAATATATTCAGAGTCATCCATATCTATTTCGTGATATTTATTATTCTCTGTTGGTGGATTAACTCCATAAAGAGAAAGACCAAATGACCAATTACTAGAATCGGTATATTCATATTCGCCCGACCCATCTTGCTTGACTTGACAAAAATCATCACCACAATAAATATTGTAGTCTATGAAATTTCCATCTTCTAATTTGTAACTATTCCAATAGTCGAAATTATCTCCATCAGTCTCAACTTCGGGATCAGCAACAACTTTCTTAATATGAGTTAATGCTAAATCTGCAATCTTTAACTTTACTTCTTTACTTACTTTACTTAGTTCCATAATTCTTCCTCATAGTTTTCGCTTTTATATATTGGGGTGTACTCACCCATGTAAGCACCCTTAGTATTAAATTCATAAAATTCTATGGCATCATCCATACTCATGCCGTCTTCCATATATATTTGTATAATAGCCTCTTCACTATATACAACTCTTTTATTCTCATAACCAATGATAGCTGAATCAAACCTTGATCTTGGCTCAAGTACGATTGATCTCGGTTCATCTCTATTATCACTTTCTATTTGATCTACTAAATCTTGATTCATAAAACAACCTTACCATAACAAAATCCATCTGTCAATAATTTTTATATTATTTTTAAAATTTAATGTGTAGTATTAATTGTGAAGTCATATCCAAATATCGCTTTAAATAGAAATGCTAGCGTTGCATTTAATCATGTTTGGGATAGTCAGAATGAAGAATGGATTCCAATGTCGCAGAATCCATACGATGTAAATTTATCGCAAGCAAAATCAAGCATCCATAAATTTGGAGCATTACCAACGATTGCAAGCAAAACATCAGAAGAAACAATATGGGATGGAACAGGAATATATGAATTTCCATCAAACGATGGAGTGACTTTAACCATTGCTTCTTCAAACACAAATGACAACCAATCTTTCGTTGTCATGGGGTTAGATGAAAATTTCTTAGAACAAACTTGGGAAGGAAATTTAAATGGATTAAACGATGTTAGCATAAGCGGAACTTGGACAAGGGTATTTAGAGCATATAATAATGGTTCAAATGATTTGGCGGGAGATATTTCCATTAAAAACGGATCAACAATTTATACTAAAGTGTTAGCTCAACACAATCAAACATTAATGGCGATTTATACAATACCCGATAATTATACAGGAAAACTATTAAAACTTCATGCTAGTGCAAATAACACAGATACATCTAGCGGTTTAAATGTACTTTGCCATCTAAAAACCCGTGAATATAACAAGGTATTTAGGACAAGAAATATATTAAGTTTTTCTGATTCTCAACCATTAACAGAAGAACTTACATTTCCATTGACTCTTCCACCAAGAACTGATATTTATATAAATAAAATAAGTTCAAGCTCAACAGGTGGAACTATAAGTGCTGAATTTGATATAGCTTTATTATAAAGCATCAAGTGTTTTTGTTTTTTTTACTTTTACTCCAATTTATTTTATCATAGTTTTTTTTAAATTGTTCAGATAAGTTTCTTGGACTAGAGCCTTTTCCGTTTTGATGATTTGCTTTGCTTTTGACTTTTGAGTTGGGATCAACCTCTTTCATAATACAAAAATTATTTTACATATTTTTTAATTTCGCCATTTTTTAAACTTAATTCACTTTCTATATTTTCTGCCACATTTTGACCGACAGATATTTCGTGATCTTTAGACAAAGAGTTTAATAATTGAGCTAAATTTTTTCCTGTTTTAATTCTATAATCTTGTCCTGCAAGAAATAAATTTTCAGTAGTCATCAAAGTCAAATCATCTATCTTAATTAAGATATGATTGATTGAATCTGAACTACCTCTGACTCCTATTTTTATCATATCAATACCAACAACTATAATAAACACGCCACTTATTGTCAAGCATTTTTCTTGCTTCTTCTACGAACATTAAGTCATTCTTCTTGTACCAATAATCGTTTTCGGGAAATGGTTCATTATTTTCATCGTTCCAAAAATAAGAATCACTACCCCAAAAGAAACCACTAGCTTCGGGAAACTCAAAATTATTGATAGCATATTCTAGTTCATTTATATCTGATCTAGTCAATCGCAATTCAACGCAATTAAATGCACTACCATAGCCCTCATCTTCATTAAAATCTTCGGGAAAGTTTGGACAACCCTTGTTTTCCCAAAGTTGTTGCATCCAACCTTGCAAGCGATTATGTTTGCGCCATTCCATTATTTGAACATCGTCCTGATTATTTCTCTTGCGAGGTGGACGAGCATAACCATATTGATCTAATCCCATAATATTTATCCACTTGTTTTTTCTTTATTTAAGTAATTTTGATCGAAAATGTCGTCTTCATCTAAGATTTGATGTTTTCGTTTAAAATTCTCATGCTCCATCCACAAGTTGTCACACCAAGTTTGATGTGTTTGACTCATACCCATTAACATATTTAACAACTCGTCATCTGTATATTGTCTAGGGGAGTCTCCGATGGCAAAAATAAGTGCATCAATATTATCTTGGATATTGGACATTTTGCTTATTGCTTCTTCTAATTTATTCATGGTATCTAACTATATATAATTTTTATTGTGCGTCAAGAATTTTATCGCTTTTTGCGAGATTTTCTTCTGCCCACATGGGTTGAAGATTTGTGTAATGGCAGAGTTTGATTATGTCTTCTTCTGTTTCTGCGGTAGATAATGGTATAATATGGTCTATATGCCAACCATAAAGTCCATGATTATCAAAAGTCATTGCTTCTCCTGTTTCGGTATGGTTGTAAAATTGTTTAGATAAATGCTCTGCTAATTCTTGCCAATCATTTAAGTCAAGAAGTTTTAATGATTGGTTATTTTTTTTCTGACCAATAGATTCAAATGCAGTAGCACAAGACCTGCTATAATTTCTTCTTAATTTAAAAATAGGGTCTTTTTTTCTCCTTTGTTTTTGGTAAGAAAGCACTCGCTCTGCGATTTTAGATTTATTGGCTTGGTAATAAGCCTTGCCTCGCTCTGCGATTTTCTCTTTGTTAGCTTCACGATAAGCCTTGCCTCGCTCTGCAATTTTCTCTTTGTTGGCTTCACGATAAGTCTTGTCTCGCTCTGCAATTTTCTCTTTGTTAGCTTCACGATAAGCCCTTGCTCGCTCTAAAATTTTCTCTTTGTTAGCTTCACGATAAGCCTTTTTGTGTGCTTTTTGTTTTTCTTTATTTTTAAATGGCATCGTACTTAACAATATATGTTTTAAATGATCTGTCAACTAAAATGTCGTGGATCATTGTATTGATAATTCTTTTGCTTCCACCCGCAAGACCGCAAGAAATGCCGTAGGGCAAGCCTAGAACCTTTTCTTCGTCATCATGCTTGCTTTTCCATTCAATGTGATCTGCGACATTGTACAAGGCATTATAAAATGCTTCGTAATTAACTGCTCGTTTGCCCCCGATTTTATCTTGCGTATACATATTATATACGCCTTTCGTTTGGGTAGCATCAGTCCATGCGAAACTATACCAACCTAATTGATTGTCCCCTTCCATCATTGCATGACAATCGGCGCTATATGCTTCGGGGTAAGTGTGCTTTATATCAAGAGCAATACCTGCACCCATAACATTATGGGTATTACAAGAATGAGCTATGTAATCAAACCCATGAAAGTGCATCTTTAATAAGTTGCCGTTAATTAATTCTATATTTTTAGTGGCGATCATGCATTGTTATATATAACCATTTTAAGAGATCATGTAAAGATTTTTTGAATCTATTTGGATTGTTGCGACTTTTCCAAAAATCTAATTCTTCCATGCAAAAATCATAACGTTCTTTAAATTCTTCAAGCACAGATATTGGAAAATCTGAATCCAATATATGATTGCCTAAAATTTTTATGTATTTTACATAATCCGTATTTTCTTCTGAATTTAAATTCATTTACTCATTTTCTCAATAAATAAACCAACAAAGACGAAAATAAAAATCGCACAAACTACATTAACGTCAATCATCTTTTTATTGCAGAGATGATTGATAAAACACCCTGTTGATTCTTTGTATGTAGTTGCTCGCCATTGATAAATGTTATTTTCCACCATCTTTCCTTCTTGAAAGAATCAACACGCTCTTTCACGTAGACAACGTTTTTAGGATTAATGAAATATTTTTCATTATTTGAATCTTCTATTTGAATCATAATATTTATAAATAATTTTCAGTTTTTCTTTTTTTATTCATCCAATCTGAGTTAAGACCGACAAAATCATATAATTTCTTGAAAGCGGAAAGTTCACATGGGTTATTTATTTCATAATTAGTTATGCATATCTCTTTACCTAATTGATAAACGAGGTTTTTTAATTCATGAAGACAAATTTTATGTGTTTTATTTTCTGTTGTGTCCATCTCTAAAAATTAATTCCAATCATAATCTATGTTGTACGCAACTGCGCGTCGTTTATTCCAACCTTTCGATGGGCAAGTGACTTCGATACAAATATCACGCCCAAGAGAATCGCCATCTAATATTGGTGCGCCGTCTTTATCCATTTCTTCTACCCAATCAATATTTAGATCATCAGATGGAAAAAGGTCGTATTCTGATTCGTCATCCAACCACATGATTGGTGCAGACCAAACATCTTCATCATCTTCTTGTCTAATTGTTAGCCAACTATCTACTTTTGTATTCATAATAAATGCCAAATTAAAATTAAAAATATTAACAGGTTTAAATAATGCAATGTTTGCAATAATTTCATAATGTACATGAAATTAACATCCACGTCAAGACCAAAAGAATAAAAAACTCAAAATAGAAATAATCAATATTAAAAGAAACTCTATTAAAGCATTCAACGACAAAACTCCATAACCGATTCATTATTCTAAATCTTTTAATATATCATCTAATTGCTCTAGCGTTATCTCTTCACTTTTATCCATGTCTTTGCAAAATTCAGAAAATTTAATTTTATCGTATTCTAATATTTTTTCTCCATCAATGATATGTTTATTTACATCATGTATCATTAATTCTAAAGTGTCAAGCAAATCTGTTGGACTTTCTCCAATTATTTCGGGATTTTCGCTATGAGCGCATATTTCAC